>JGI24006J15134_10001188_pt1 | contig 15005 bp, 6 predicted proteins | sample LinPmetageLP53_FD_15134 | JGI IMG/M metagenome (IMG submission 15134)
CACGCTTGTGGTGTCCGGGGAGACTTTTCAACTAAGGATACGACTTATGGGAAAACCACTCACAAAAGACAAGTTAAGCCTCATGCCAAAGCGAGGTGTTATAACGCAGTCAAATAAGCCTATCGCAGCCCTAGACACTAAGGGTGCTATAGCTAACAACTCCATTAGCGTATCCCCCACATTACCACCTAAGCCTGTTGCTGCAGAGGCTTTGGGAACTCCTTTAGGTGTGAACAGCAGTAGCTTTGACAACACTATCGACAGATACAACCAAAGCGACAGAATGCTTAACACAGGTCGTCAGGGTTTTGCGGAGACGTACGCACGCTATGCTGACCCCGCTACACCACCTGTCATATCTAGTACTCCCTATATAACAGGCCCACAGATAAACAGGGATACAGGCGAGATAACGCAAAATCCCCTTACATGGATGTTAACAGGCGATGACATGGGAAATTTTAAGCCCACTAATCCTGTAGGGCCAGTAAATCCTGTAAACCCTGTAAACCCGGTAGACCCCCCTAAACCTCCTGTAGGCCCAATAGACCCCCCTGAATTTGTAGACCCGCCCCAAGTAAAGGATTACGACGGTGTTGGTATAGGTGCTGAAACTTTCGACATAAAAACTGGCAAACCTATTGACTACGAAATAGAAACGCCAAAAGGCTACGGTTGGGGTACACCATTAGGGGACTTCAGGTTTTACGAAGATCCCGGTATGACCAATCCCCCTGCAGAAACCAGACCGGGAGTCGGCCCTGTTCCACTACCGTCTGGCGACAGAGACGGTGAACGCCCACTAGTATTCAAAGACCCTGTTGTTATAAGACACCCAAAACCTCTTCAAGGTGAGCCAAAGACAACAACCGACGGGGACACTACAACCATAGAAAACACTACACCTTTCAAAGGCCCGTACAAGCAAACAGATGGCTCATTCCAAGAGATAGCTGGCTCTGTGTTAGGAGGCATAGAAAGTATGGCTGATGCTGTATTAGGCAAGACTCAGTTCGACCAGTATCCGCGACCAGAAAGTGAGAAGTTTGTCGCACGAAAAGCGGGTAAGCTTAACGACCTAATGAAAGGCTACGGAGCAGAGATGTTTGAGTGGTGGGAAACCCAAGGTGTTCCTGCTGCCCTAACTGATAGAACACCCTTTGGGCCAGATTACGCCCACTCACTAAAGAACCTAGGTAAAGTCATAGAAAACAAGGACAACATAAAAACCCAAGAGTACGGTAAAGCTCACTTCCTTGCTATACTAAACACTGCAAACATGATAGCTGCTGTTGGCCCTGCAGCCGCAATACCACCTGCTGCTGTTATACTCTCAAAAGAGATTATGGCTGGGCTTAAAAATTCCCTCGCTGATCACCCAGAACTCAGAGGCAATCCGATACAAGATGTCATACATGGCTCAACGTGGGTCTTAGGCCAGACGTTAGAGAAAGCTTACAACGCAACACTAGGTAATCTAACAGGTAAAATTGATGATGCCAAGCTTAAAGAAAAGCTATCTAAGCTAAACATCTCTGAGATGATGAAAACGCCAGAAGTTCCGACTGGTGTAAAGATTACAATAGACCCCAATGAACCAAGAGTAGATCACCTTAAACCGCAGAATGATCCACTTGATCTAGGAACAACAGAACAAAAGCTGGNGTCAGGAACACCNGTAACGGCNTCAAGAGAGATGCGGAAACCGCAACCAGTAGAAGCTGGTGAAACTGCTACAGCCGATACGATACGTGTAGGAAAGCCTGTAACAGATCCAGTAGGTTCGCCTTTTGTTGGGCAGGATGACTCAGCAGGTGGGTTTACCACAGAAGTATCTGGTAGTTTGTCTAAGGGTAAGCCAGAGGTCAGTGAAGCAAAGACAATCTTTGGCCCTCTAGGAACTCGCCCATCTAAACCTGAGCCAGTAGAGGATGACAGGCTGACTGAGACTCAACTAGACGAAGGTATAGATATAGAGCAGAGTACAGTAGAAACAGACGACGTTACAGAACTCGTTGATCTAATGCTTGGCGAAGTGCCAACAGAAGGTAAGTTTGACCCTGATTATGTTGACCCTGACAAGGTTGATCCAAACGCAAAGCGTGAAAAAACAGAAGGCAAGTTTACAGAAGAAGAAAAGAAAGAGCAGCAAAAGCAGCAGGAAGAGCTAGACCGTAAGCAAGAAGATGCCGAGTACATAGACAAGTTAGCTGGTGAGGTTACAACGCCGTCGCTAGGCAAACCAGTCCGTGAGTTTAAGGGTGACGTTGGAAAACTTGTGTACGACAAAGATACAAAAAGACCACGACCAACCGTTAAATACGACAAAGAAGAATTCAAAGGTCAGCCTGTAACAAGTAAGGTCGAGGGCGAGGTTGTAGGTGAGGGTATAGCGGAAGATTCCATAGGAAGAGATGCAGATAAACTACGTGAGCTAGAGCAGGAGCAAGAAGAGCGTGAGAAGGGTATGGGGAATGCAGAAGCTGGTATGCCCGAAGCAGAGGCTGCGTTTGAGCGGGGAGAGATAGATGCCGAAACCATGTTAAAAATACGGCAGCAAGTTGGGTTAGAGCGCAGACAAAACGACTACAAAGAAAACGGAAACTTCAAAGATGACGCAACTAACGAAGCGTTTTCAAAGGGTGCGTACAACTGGTTAGAGCACGGCACAGACGATTACACAGGTAAGGTAGACACAAACGCAGATGCAAACGAGCGAGCTATTAATGATATTGAAAAAGCAATTGGTGACCTAAACTATTACTATGATAGACTTGAAGGCGAGTTAGGTTATGATGATACTGAAGGTTTAAGAGAGGTACAACGTGAAAGAGACGGTGCGGTGGGTGAATATGAAGGGAAACTTCGTGACATTCAAATCAGCCGAGCAAGTGGTGAAGGTTTAGTTGAATTTAAAACAGAATCAGCAGTTGAGATATACTTAAACAATCCCGGCATAACAGCAGGAGAAGCAGTTGAACAAGCATTGTCTCAAGCTAAAGGTGCTGGTGATTATATATACGATGAGAACAGGAAAGATTCAAGTGTAAAAGCGGCTAATTTTTGGGCGGAAATCTCAGGTAAAGTTGCTGATCAGATTGGTAATATTACGCAGAAAACTAGTGACGCAAAAAATGCCAACGCTATTGCTGCGGGTAAAAAAGCTAACGAGCGAGCTGAAGCTACGGGTGAGGTTACTAAAGGAATTAAAGATAAATCAGACAAGCAGTTGGCAAAGAATCAAGCAGACGCAGAAAAGTTTACAAAAGAAATGGAAACTTACTACAAAAAGTTGGCAGAGACAGAGCCGCTTCTAGGCGCAAAAGGTTCAGCAGATTTGGCAAAGCTTGGCGTTACAGGCAAAATACTTTATAGCGGTGACGACGGCGGGCTAGTTAAAGTTAAAAACAAAGACGGTAAAGTGATTAGTTTTGCCTACGTTGACCCAGATACTAAAGGAGCAATAGACCAAAAAATGGAAGGTTGGGTTTCAGAGAGTGAGCTTAAACAATACATAGACTCAAGAAATGTTATTGTACCTGATCCCTCAACTGCTTACGTACCCGGCAGTGACAACGCTCCAGAGAGCGGCCCGATCCCGTTGCCCACAGGTTACCCCACACGTATACCGTCACCATAAGCAGCTAGCATACGTTGAATTTAAAGCTTAATGAAAAATCACGACTTACAAGCTATAGCTCTCGTACGCCAAGGCCTTAGTCCTGCAAAGGTTTCTGAGGTTCTTGATACAGGAAACGAAACTGCCTTCCGCCTAGCCTTTGACGCAAACTTTAAAGGTACTCTACAACGTGCTAATACAAAGCATGAGAAAGACCTAGACTACAAAGCGGAAGAGCCGGAGTTTGACTTTAATGAGGAGGTGGACAAACTTCTTCCTTTAGCATTTCAAACTGCTAGAGAACTCATGGAGTATGGTGAGAATGAAGCTGTACGTGCTAACCTATTCAAATGGTTCGGAGATCAGAAGAGTGACAAGAACAACAAGGGCATTTCTTTCAACGTCAACGACCTAAACCTACGTTTAGAGACAGCCCAGAAACGCGCAGAAGAAAGCTTCATAACCGTTGACAGCTACTAAACAGGAAAACAGCCTCAAGTTTAAGTCTCCGCTGGAGCTAGTCTCCTTCGTAGATGACGAAATTCTTGACGGCTCGATGCGCCTACACAAGTGGCAGGCACAGATCATGAAAGACTTTGCCGACCCCAGCACAGACAAAGATCCCTTCCGTTCGGTGGTACGTGCAGCTAATGGCTCAGGCAAAGACAAGTATATTATAGCACCTTGTGCCGTGTGGTTAGGTACAGTTTATGATGACTCGTTGTGCATTATAACTTCGGCATCTGGTAATCAGTTAGATCGACAGACAGACCGTTATATTCAACAACTGCTGAATGGAATCAACAGGATCTTTGACAAGCAGATATGGAAGCTTAACTACCGGCATTATACGAATTTGTTGAACGGATCAACGATAGAGTTGTTTGCTACTGACGAGCCGGGTAGGGCAGAGGGTTGGCATCCAGCAACGTCTAACGGTCAGTTTGGGATATTTGTTTCCGAGGCTAAGTCTATTGGGGATGACATCTTCACAGCCTTGGCTCGCTGTACAGGCTTCACCAAGCGTGTGGATGTTAGCTCTCCTGGTCTTCCTGACGGTCATTTCTACAACGCCTGTGTAGGCAATAAATGGAAGCAGTATCACGTGACAGCGTTTGACTGTCCGCACCTTAGTCAAGAGTACATAGACGACATCAAGAGTGCATATGGGGAAAACTCTACCCTCTATCGTTCTATGATCTTGGCAGACTTCGGTGGCCTTGAAGAGCAGGTTGTCATAAACTTCCAACAGCTCGTAGACTTAGACGCCACTGAAGTAGACCGCCTAGAGTCTGAGCATAACATAGCAGGGCTTGATCTCTCAGCGGGTGGTGATGAGCAGGTTCTTGCAGTCCGTAACGGTAATGAGCTTATCGCTCTCGAAAGCTTTCGGTTTACAGACACAGTCGTTCTTATTGAGCATCTGGAGAAACTCTTCTACAAGTATGGCCTCGATAACCAGAACGCCATAATTTACGGCGATGCGGGCGGCTTAGGTAAGCCTATCCTCGATACACTCAGGGCAAACAAGTGGCCAGTTAGGTACGTACTTAACCAAGCCAAACCTAGAAATACGTTAGCTTATCTTAACCGAGGAGCAGAGACTTGGTTTACCATGGCTAAGCTTATAGAGAACAAGGAGTTAATTGTACCCAAGTACACCACACTACGTAAACAGTTAGCCTCTCGCTACTACACGGTAACGCCTCAGAACAAGTTACAGCTTGAGAGTAAGAAGGTAGCTAAGTCTAAAGGTAGGAACTCCCCTGATCAGGCTGACGCTTTTGTGCTTGCATTTTGTGACTACACCCCTACAAAAAAGCGGGGTCAGCGTGTCAAGTACAAGCTGAACAAGTGCGAGCCTGAGCAGGATCGTAAAGTTTTTACCCTAACACAGGCTAGAAGAAACCAAAGGCTGAGGCATATGCTACCTAAGCGTGACGCTATAGCGCAGGAATTTTTAATGGAAGAGATTAAGGCATTACAATAATGACTAAGATGACATATGATTACACGGATTATGACGACGCTACTAAGGAAATTCATCGCCTTGACAGCCAGTTAAAAACACAAACCACTAAGGCAGACGAGCATCGACTGCTGAGGCATCCTGCTATAGATATAGCTGCTGAGCAGCGTAGTGGCCATTTAGCTCCTGACGAGTTGTACATCCCCTTACACCTCGTAGATATGAACATACGTAGGGAGCAAGCACGTTATGTGTCGTATATCAGCTCTTCCCGTAGGGTAGCCATCTTTAAGAGTCTAAACGATGTTGCTTTTGATTCCACTGTTATAGAAGAGGATTTTACTGACAAGGCTAGGTATGCAGGCTGGCAAACTTCTATATTCAGAATCATAGACTCCATGCAGTTGCACGGCTACGGCGTCGCGGAAGTCTCTCTTGATATAACCAAGCCGGGACACTTCTCAGTGAGTGATGTAAACTTTGAAGATCTTGGGTTGCCTGAAGACGCTAGAGATATCCAAGCCTGCGAGATGATTGTGCATCGTCATCATTTTACTGACCTTCAGCTTCGCAGGATGGCTGACTCAGATGATTTTAATAAGGAGCAGATGAAGAGCTTAGACTTCTCAAACCTTGCTGAGAACTACTCGTTGATGGAAGTTCAAAAGGTTTTGTTTAAAAAAGACAACTTAGTTTACGTTGGTTGGACTTGCATAGATCGCTGTGATGACTGGATACGCAAACCACGACCACTGTTCTTAGGGAAGAAAGAGCAGGGTGAAGACCTCTACGAGACTCAGTATCCTTACGTTATTTTCTCCTACAACATTAACGAGGACACTACGATATCTTTAATGAAGGGTCGTGCAGAGCTTGATGAGTACGCACAGGAATCAGCGACCTCCCTTTTATCCTCGTTTGTTACAGCACATCGTCGAGCTTCTGGTTTGTATTTTGCTAAGGACAACGATGACCCTAATAATACAAACCTTCAAACAAGTGTGTTCTTTACGCCGAACGCGCTCATAGACTCCAACATAAAACAGTTTCAACTAACACCGCCAGATTCATCTATCATGGGGGCTATCCAAACTATATTGGGTCAGAATATGCAGGAGACTTCTCAGGTAAACTATGCTGCAATGAATCGTAAGGATAGCCGTAAGACAGCTACAGAAGTTCAAGCAGCTACTAGTGAAGCTCAGTCGCTCTCAGCTTCTCAGGTTGCGTTGTTTAGCATAGCACTCAAGAAAGTTTATTCACAATGCTGGAACATATACAGATCAAGAATACTCGCTGGTTTAATACAACCAACAATACCGCCCAACTTTTTTACCGACCACGAATACGCAGTCAGACCGGCAGGCGACACAGACGTGATAGAGCGGCAGGAAAAGATAAACAAAATGATGCAGGCTTGGCCCGTAGTTCAACAAACAGGAGCAGCCTCCCTCTTTCTTAAACGCTTTGTTTCGATGCTGTTTCCAGAAGATGGTCAGGCTTATGTGCAAGCTATCCAAGACGACAACACAAAGACTCAGTTACTTACGCAACTGAACACGATACTACAGTCTTTGATCGTAGACGCGGAGACTGGCCAGTTGACAGAAGAAGCCCAGCCCTTTGAGCAGCAACTAACGCAGATAATGCAGCAGGTGCAACAAGTATTAAATCCCGGTGGACAGCAACAACAACAGCAACCAGCAGGCTGAGTTAGCTTACCTGCACTGGCGTGATTCTACGTGTACTCAGCTTCTTAAGCAGAGGCTTGATGAGTACAAGCAGCAGGTGCTTAACGAGCTTAAATTTAAATCTGTGGACGCAGCCGCCCCAGATAATATAATACGGTACAGAGCTGCACAGTTAAAAACAGTAGATGACATATTGGAGATAATAAATGAGCGTGGAAACATTATTCGAGCAGAAGGTGACGGCCCAAGACCAGCGAGCGGGTACGTCAATAGAGGTAGGCCAAGAGGAATCGGACTCCGTTGAGTCAGCAGAAGAGAGCCAGTTGGATATGTTTGGCGACATATTCGATGGGGATCTTGTTGACGACGATGCAGAGAGCGATGAACCTCAAGATGCTCTACCAGATGATGACGAGCAAACTCCCATACCAGAGGGTGAGCTAGATGAAGACCGTACGGAGGTTCTTGAGCAGGTAGCAGAACCTCAAGCAGAACCTCAAACAAAGCCTGAGCCTAGAAACTACGAAGAGTTTGACGAGGCTGAGCGGCCTCTACTCAAGCAAATGTCTAACGCGGCTTTTGAGAAATACTCAAAGAACCGTAACGAGATGGTTGAGGCTAAGCAGCAGTTAGAAGAGCTACGGTCTAAGTCTTCAGATACTAAGCTACCTGAGAACTTTCACGAACACCCGGAAGCCTACACGCTGTCCCCGGAGTATCGTGAAGCTGCAGGGAACTACACCAAAGCTCAGACTGAATACGCGCACTGGAAAGAGCAGCTAATTAACGTACGTAATGGAGAGCCTTGGCAAGGCATCGACGGTTATGACGCTGACGGTAAGCTGGTAGCAGGTAAGCAGCCGTTTAAGGCTACGCAGTCTTCAGAGATAGACATAGAGTCTGCTTTGCAGGAGGCTAAAAACTTCATGAATCAGTTTGGCCAGCAAGCAACTCACATACAGGATAACTACTCTAAGATCTACAGCCAAGCAGATGACATGCTGTCCTCAGAGCAGAAGAAGCACTTTGAGTGGGAAGAAAACGCCGAGAAGTTACAGACTTCAGTGGATACTCCGAACGGAAAACCAGCTACAATAGGTGACTTGAAGAAAGGTTTCTTTGATGCAATGCCGGGTAACTTTCAGAAGCATCCTGTAACTAACTTAGCATCAAACCTTTACGTTACAGTACAGCTTTATGCTGCTGAGCTTGGAAAGTTGAAAAAACAGCTTGACGTATCAGCGACAAACAGGAAAGATTCTCGTCGAGTCGAACCTCGTTCGAGTAGGAAGTCTGAGTCAGCTAGTTCTGATGATGATGTTTTTCTAACGGATGATTTCGAGAAGCTACTAGGGTAAGGGCATACCACTGCTACTATGTGCGAAGGGCATCGCGGCGTAAGGAGATGCGTTTTAGAATCTCCAAAACTGGAGTCTGCGGACTCTTTAACTTAAATATAATATAACAATATGCCAAGTTCAGTTCTCGCTGCTAGTGTGGAGTCAGTTGCTAACAACACAGCTACACCCTATCAAGCAGAGTTTAAGAAGCTAGACTTCTACCTCGCACGAAACGAGGTTGCCCAGTTCCCGAAATGGAACACCTACGATAGCCTTTTTGGTTCTATCAAGTGGCAACCTAACATGGGTAATACCCTTAACGGCCTAACCGCAATGCCTAGCCCTGTGGAAAGGATAACCTTCGCTCCTAATACTCTGGATTCTTTCCCTGCGAAAGATCAGTTCAGTGTTGGTGAGCGTTTTGAAACCGCAAAACTTGGAGCGCATCGCTTTGAGAGTTCTCGTTTTCGCTTTTTGAGCAACTTCGAGTCTTTCTGGAGAGATCAACTTCAGTACGCGCACAAAGATATCGTTCGTCAGATCGCTCTGGCTAACAACATCTTTACTCGTACGCTGATGTACTACCAGACTCCAGACGCTTATGTCTGTAATCGTGGTGTGAGTTCTCAGATGACGCTCGGCACTAATATTGTTAAGCGTGCGTTTAGTGGTGACGATGTTCGGCTCGTTGTTAACGGCGCTGACGGTATTACAACAGACATATCTACGGATACGGGTTCTGTTGTTGATAATGTCAGTAATGCTGGTGGTGAGCTGTATCGCAACGAGTTCGGTGCTAATAATACAGCTACTCGTGCAGGTAACTTAACCTTGAAGGATATCTACAAGGCTATGTTGCACCTACAGGAAGATGTTCAAGCACCTACGTTTGATCGTCTGCAGAATGCACCTAAGCAATCTGAGTTCATTAAGGGCAAGTATGTTCTTATCTGTTCTACAGAAGCTTGGTCTTCTCTGATGTGGGATGCCGACCTCAAGGCTGGTGACGATGGCAATGCCCGTTTAGGTTCTGCTAACCTCAACCTTCTGCAGGACGGTTTTGCTGGCGATCTGTTTGGTAAGGTCACTGCTAAGTTCGATCCATATCCGCTTCGGTTTGCCGATGCTGGTGCTTGGGTTGTTCCTCAAACAGTGGACTCCACTACAGGAAAGGTTGTACCTAACCCAAACTACACCGCTATATCTGCTGATAGTGATACTATCGGTAGTTACGAGGTGGCGTTCTTGGTGGGTGCAGACGCATTCAAGACGATCTCTGTCGGCCCTCCGCCGAAAGAGTTTGCCTCGAAGAGCATGAGCGCGAAGAAGTTCTACTCTATGAAGTGGAATGGCGAAGTCACGCTAACGGATCAGTTCTTGATTCCGAACGGTGGTACTGCGCTATCTGACACAGGTACTCAGGACTTAAACGTCTATGGTGACTACCTGAAGTTCATCTCGCAGGCTGTCTTTGGCGGTATCCCCGGTGATGCCCGTCATTGTCTGCCGATCATCTACAAGCGTCGTCGCACGACGTAATCTATAACCGTGGAGGGGGTGTAAAAGCCCCCTCCACTTTTTTTNTATTTATTATGGCTACTTTATCCTTAAGGCATGGCCGGACAACAAACGGCAACGTCAACACTCCCGCTATCTTAACTGTCCCTCTTGATGCAGGCGGCGGTCAAAACGTAAAACTAATCGATGGACGCTATCAGTATGTGTCTGCCATGGTTCAAAACGTGGGGTCTGAGAATATGTACATTCGCGTAGGTGGAGTAGCTACCGACGACGTTTACCATATAAAACTTTCTCCCATGTCACAGGCTGACGTTGGTGATATACAATTTACAGATGTAACTGCGTGTACTGCAGCGGGAACAGCTACGACTACAGCCGTGGTCTTTAGTATCCAAGTTGATGACAGCAGTCACACACCCGGTACAGCTTACTAAATCATAAGGCTACGCTATGGCTAGGATTACAAAACAAAGTTCAATTCACACTACAGGTGTCTCTTACGAAAACGAACCCATCATCAAGTCGGACGGTGCGGGTGAGGTGATGCAATGGCAACCGTCTGATGGTGTTGCAAATGGTGTTTTCGTAAGAGAACAGGGAGGCGTCTTGAATTTGGGCGTTGGCGTGCAAACGCCCGGTTCTATAATGTCTGTCTCCCCAATACAGTACAGGGCGGGAACAGCAGCACAATCTGGCACGACTGTTACTGGTAGCGGCACGACTTGGACAGCCGCAATGATTGGCAGTCAGTTTGTTTATGCTGACGGCACAACGTCTGGTGCAATAACAGCGAGAGCCAGCAACACTTCGGTTACTGTTACGACAAGCCAAACGGTTTCGTCGCAAGCATACGGTATTCACTACACTGGCTTGCAAGTTTCGTCTACAGGCAACGTGGGTGTGGGTGTAGCTGCGCCCGCAGTGAATCTTCACATTGCGTCAACTTCAGTCCCTACATTCAGAATACATCACGACAGCGTTACCAGTGCCGCAGCGAAAATACAGTTGATGAGGGGAACAACTGACACTTTTGGTGGTGATGGTTATACAGATTGGCAAATCCACAACGATGGCGCATTAAAACTTCAATACCACGACACAATATTAGGAAGTTTACAAACGCCATTTTCAATATCTTATGATGGCGTAGTCAGCATCCCCGGCACAGTCACAGTCGGCTCGCTAGACATTGGCCACGGTTTGGGTGGTGGCAGCACAAACACAGCGGTTGGCACAGACGCGCTGGACGCAACGCACGCTAGTTCGACGGACAACACCGCTATCGGTAGTACGGCGTTGACGGCAGTAAACGGTGCTGTTGCACATTACAATACGGCAATTGGTTCTGCCGCCGGTGCGGCCCTCACGATAGGATCAAGCAATACTGCTGTCGGTGCATTCTGTGTGGATGCCTCAATTGACGGCCTGCGAAACACAGGTGTTGGCAATGGTGCGTTAGGTGCAGATTGTGTTAACGATAATGTGGCAATTGGCTTTGACGCACTAAACGACTTCACCGGCAGTAACGCAACCGCCGTGGGTTCTGGTGCAGCGGATGTGGCGGGTAGTCAGACTGATATAACCGCTGTTGGTTTCAACGCTTTGGGTGCGGCCACTTCTGGCAACAGCAACACGGCAGTTGGTTCGTACTGTTTGGATGGGACTATCGATGGCGCATCCAATTCAGCGTTTGGTTATGCAGCGTTAAGCGCGGATTGTGTAAATGACAATGTTGCTGTCGGCAAAGAAGCACTACTCGCATTCACCGGAAGTAACGCTACAGCGATTGGTAGTGGTGCAGCAGATGCGGCGACTAGTGCAGCTGATATTGTTGCGATTGGTAAGGACGCTTTAGGCAACACAAAAACTGGGGGTTACTGCACGGCGGTTGGTTACGCTGCCGGACGCGCCTCTATTAGCCCCCATAACACTTTTATTGGCAACTCTGCTGGCCACGCTGTAGGTGACGCACAGCACGTTGTTGCGATTGGTAAAGAAGCGTTGGGAGGTGCTACTTTCAACAACGCCACTTGCGACTACAATAACGACCCAACGATTACTCACGATGCTGATACAAACATAGTTGTGGGATTGGTTGTTACGGGTACTGGAATACCGGCTGGTTCTAAAATAGATTCGCTTAACAGTGCTACTAGCTTTGAATTAAACCAAGCTACTACTGGTGGTGCTGTAACCAACGGAACGCTGGCGTTCTACACAAACCAAGGCGACCAGAACATCGCCATCGGCAGCTACACGCTGGATGCAGCGACTACGGGAAATTCAAATGTAGCCATTGGACACAATGCGCTAACGGCTAACACAACTGGGTATACAAATGTTGCCGTTGGCCACTTAGCATTAAAAACTAACACAACAGGCTTTCGCAGCACTGCAATCGGCGCGCACGCTTTAGAATTACAAAACCCATCTTCTGGCGCGGTTGATACGGGGAACACTGCTGTCGGTTTTTATGCTGGCACGTCAGTCACAACTGGCTCGGCTAATACAATTGTTGGCAGTTTAGCTGGGGATGCACTGAATACTGCGGGTGGTAACACGGCGGTGGGTTTTGCTGCTTTAAGTGCTGATCTTAAAGGCGACACGACCACAGTGATGGGTGCTTATGCGCTCACCGCCCAAAGTTTCTCTAGCCCTACTAATGCTTACAACACCGCGATTGGCTATCAAACGGGAATGGGATTAACAACCGGCACGCAAAACACTATTGTGGGTGCTTTAGCGTGTAGTGCTGGGGGGGCGTTTGACGGTTCCAACAACGTGGTAATGGGTTATGGTGCGGCGTTGAACGCCACAGATATGGCAACGTCTGTATTCGTCGGCGTTCAAGCTGGCGGATCGGGCGTTGTAGCTGGTGCAAATAACGTGTGCGTTGGTAATGCCGCTGGTTTCGAGTTAACTTCGGGGGCCAGTAACACGTTTATTGGTAAAGGTGCTGGCGATAAAACCACCACGGGGAAAGAGAACATTGCCATCGGTCTTGATGCGATGGGGTTAGGGATTACGGTGAACGCAGCCAGTACGCAGGGAATGTACAACGTGGTTGTTGGGTCGGGTGCTGGTTTAGATCTCACTTCTGGCCAATCTAATATCTTACTCGGAAAAGATTCTGGCGCAAATTTCACCGACAACTACCAGAACATCGCCATAGGTACTAATGCGATGGATGCAGCCGCAGCCGGTGAACACAATAACATTGCAATTGGTTACGGCGCATTAAGCGCAGAAAACAGCAACGCAAATCTCTGCGTAGCCGTTGGCCACGGCGCACTCGCGGCACAAAACGCCGACGTAAAGAACACCGCCATTGGTGGAAATGCGGGTGATGCGGTTACGGATGGCTCGGAGAACACGTTGGTTGGCTATTTTGCCGGTAGCGGAATAACTGGCGCAGTTACATTAAGCGTAACTGGGGCGTCTAATTCTAACACCGCCGTTGGACACGATGCGTATCTTTCTGGCACAGGCGCGCACAATACAGTCGTGGGGGCTAAAGCCGGACAAGCCGCAATGACCGGCTGGGATAACACGCTAATAGGGTCTAGAGCTGGTTTTGCGCTCACAACCGGCTCAAGTCACGTTGGGGGTAACATATTGATCGGACGGTCTGCTGGCGCGGCAATGACCACCAGCACTAACAACATCGCCATTGGGTATCAAGCTGCGGATGCGATGACGGTTGCTTGTAATTATAATATTGCAATAGGCTATGATGCACTTGGTGGACAAGCTACAAGTCAAGAAGCTGGTAGCGCATCCAGTAATCCGTGTATTGCTATTGGTAAAAATGCGCTTCTTGTACAGGACGATGCTGATGCAAACAATTTAGCTATTGGCACAGATGCCGGTAAAGCAATCTCCAGCGGCACACAGAACGTGCTGATCGGCCACGAAGCGGGGAAGACGCTTGCTACGGGTGGTAACTGCACGGCAGTTGGATTCAACGCGCTGAAATTAGCTACTGGTGGCGCGAATACGGCAATCGGCAATACTGCACTACAAACTGTTGTTGCGGGTGCTAGTAACACAGCCGTTGGTCACGGTGCGCTTAAAGTGGTTACTGCTGGTGCTACTGGCAACGTAGCCGTTGGTGCAGATGCGTTAGGGAATCTCGCGCACGCTGATTCTGACGGTAATATCGCTATCGGCAAATTAGCGGGTGCTAACTACAACGATGGTGGTGATGACACCGCACTGACCAAGGCGATTGACAGCATTTACATCGGCAATAACGCAAGGGGAGTTCACGCGACTAACGCAGATAATGAAATTGTTATTGGCTTCAATGCAATTGGTGCAGGAGCCAATTCGATTGTGTTGGGCGATACGCAGATTGGGTCAATCGAAGCGCAAGTAGATTTTGCTGCTTTTTCTGACAGGCGAATCAAGCGTGACATCACGAACGACGCTACTGGTTTGACGTTCATCGAAAAGCTACAGCCAGTTACTTACAAGTTTGTTAACCCAGCCGACTATCCAGCAGCACTTTCAGTTGGTAGCTACAACGAACAGACCCGCGAAGAACTCGTCACCGCAGCAGTCGAAGCGGCTGAAGCAGTTTACGAAGACTACGTTGTGCAAGAAGCACGCGCTGCTGTTGAGAAAGAGACACGCGAGGAAGTACACGCTGCCATCGAGGAGGTCACGGAAGAGATCGTGCATCCCGCAAAAGAAGCGGTGTACGAGGATCGTGTGGTCGTTCACGCAGAAGCCGAGCGCACGGAGACGCGCATCACTCAAGAGGAGCGTGAGGAGATTAAAAACACGCGCCACAAGCACAGCGAAGAGGAAGTTACTGAAACTGTAACCGGCGAAGAAATCGTCGAAGTGGATGGCAAATGGAC
>JGI24006J15134_10001190_pt1 | contig 14973 bp, 17 predicted proteins | sample LinPmetageLP53_FD_15134 | JGI IMG/M metagenome (IMG submission 15134)
TTCGCACATTTATATGTTCATAAAGATACCTGTATGGATTTTCTGTGCGGAAAGCATTATCAGCCCCACCATCTAATATTTTTTCTAATTTATCAATTTCTTGGTTAATTATAAGGAGTCCATGCCTCCCCCCTGCCTTTTTAGACATACGGGCATTAAGTATCATTTCATTGTCAACCTTTGTGGAAATAGATTCCCATATTTCATTTATTATGGATATGTCCCAAATATCCCTATTTGAGTTTAACTGTATCTTTTTATCATACCTTTGCATATATGGGTCTTTAACATAAACATCCCAAGAACCACGATTATTTAATTGTAAAATGGTCGCTTCAACAGGCAATTGTTCTATTAATGCCATAGCAGATAACATTTGCGTTATCAATGACAGTTGAGTTATTGTTTTATATGGCGCACGATAATTGTCCTCACCCTCGTATTGTGGGTCAAGTGCTTGTTTTTGTTTGTCCATCCAACTCACACAATTAGCAAACTTACCAATTCGGCCATTCAATAAATATGCAGTTTCGGGAACAGCCGCAATTTCAAATATGATTTTCAAAACATCTTTTTCATCCATTTCATAAAGATTCTTTTGCGCCCACCTTAACCAATACCAATCTCCACCTGCACCCCCTTTTAGTGGGGCGATTGAGTCCTCAATTTTACCTTGTTCTAAAGCATTTAATAAAGTTATATGCTTTGTTGAACCACCAAAACTTTCAACAAATTGTCGCATTGTTTTTTTAGTAAATCTTGGTGGGAGAGGTATTTTATCCTTTACCTTTTCATATATGTCGTTAAATTCTGTATATTGTTTGTTTGGGTCGTTCTGTTTCACACGAACCAAATAATCAAGAGTTGAAGTATGATTTGGACCTCTATATGAAATATCTATATCGGCTATTCTTTTATCCGATATAGCCCGTTCTTCAAAGAATTTGTTTAACATAAACGGGTTCAATAAGTTATAAATAGATACTGATTGANTATCAAATGCGCCATATTTAATACTCCTATCAAGCACACCTGTTGCGGGGTCAATAATTCCCCATTTGGGTTTTAGACCTAATTTTTNAGCAGTTGGATAATCTCTCCAACCTAATGAATTAACAAAATAACTATTCCAAGGAATGAAATTAATATCTCTATTTATTTTTACCCACAAGGGTAAGGATGTGGGGCGACCACTAATTCTCTTTTTCTTCCAAGGTCTTGCATGAAAAACAACATTTTCCGAAGCCTTATTTTCAGTTTTAGATAAAACAAATAATCCGCCAAGTGATGCAACAACGGCAAGGACACCCAACTTCATGTGATTATTTTATAATCCCCGTTATATAAAGAATGAGTTTCACTCTTCTAATACAGCACTAATCTTTTCGGTGATTTCTTCTTTAGCAGATTCCTTCGCCTCTTTAGACCCTGCACCCATTACCTTTACTCCACCATAAATTAATAGTGCGGCTACGGTTGCCCTACCAATCACTTTCCAATATGATTGCATAACAAAATCACCGTATGCCCAATATGCAAGTAATCCACCTGCACCAATTAAAACTACTCCGCCCATTGTCCTTATATCCATTTTCATTCACCTACTTTTTTAATTTTATCAATAATATTCATTATTGAATCCGATTTCCAAAGCGCAAGACCAACACCAAGAGCCGTTAAACCAATTGCTATTTGAGCATTCTTAGAAACTTCATTTGATTCTGCATCAAACTCATTGTTCACACTCACCCTCTCTTCGGACCTATAATCAAATTCAGCAAGGCGTGTATCACAACATGAACCACAATAACCATCTGCATTTAATGTTTCTGCATTAAACTGCTTATCACAAATACCACAGGCTTCAAGAATCATAGATTCTTGTGATTCAGCATCGTGAAACTTTTGGTCCGGTGAGAATGTTGTTTTCGCACCCTCTATTTCTCCGCTTTCTAATTGCGAGTATCTATTGTGACAATTATCACAATAACAACAAGCGATACATTTCAATTCCCCGCTATCGGAACAAAGGCCACCCACCCAAAACCAATCGGGAGTTTCGCATGATACACAATTTTCAGCATTAAATGATTCTGCGTGAAGTGGACTCATATTTATTCCAAAGTTTTGTTGACCTACAATGTTTCCGTCACCTGCGGGAATCCAAGCAGGTTCTTCAACAAGCGATTCTGCATCAAAACCCATTATCCTACCTGCAATCCAACCTTGAACATCGGGTGAATCCTTGTTTTCCATTACAAATGAAGATAATTCCCCTATATCATCGGGGTCAATACCCCAATGGTAGCAAAAATCAACATAATCATCATCGGAAAGATTTTCAACATCACGCATTACTTCTTCATATTCAGCAGAAAAGTTTTCATTAGAAGGCTCACTTCCTGTTGCTTCGGCAGGTTCGGGTTCTTCACTTGGGCCGGATGGTGATGGGGAATCTTCTGCATGGTAATTAACTTCATTTGCACAATTCATACATTTATAGCCCTTAATACGCCTTATATTATCACTACCACAATAATTACAAGTTGAACCTTGTAAATGATTATCGGCTGAAAAATTAGCATTGGTTGGTTCAATAGGAGATGGAACGGTTGAAGGTGCATCCTCAAGTGGACTTTCCGGTAATGGTTCACCTACTTGTTCAGCACCGTATGTTTCCCTATCATGGCGAGCATCTAAACCTTCTTCAAACCACCCACAATCCGAATCGCTACAAACCTCGTAGCCTTCCGAATCATCTGTAATCGTCATTTGTTTGCATTTAGGACATTTAGTATGTTCGCCTACTTGTTCAGCGTGAAAAGCCGCAATAGTTTGTTCGGCATTAAATCCATACTTTTCAAAAGTTTCAGCATCAACCTTTTTAGGAAGAGTTTTCTTACCTTCAAACAATCCTTTTAATGCAAGGCGTGGCGAACCACCCTTACCATTTTGTGCATATCCTTCAACAACTTCTGCCATCACTCTTTTCTTATGTGAGGGGGAATACATTTCCATCATTTTGTTCATAGAATCAACACCTTTGTTCATAGTTTGTTCATGCTACTATATAAGCCATCACATTATAAAATGTGTGCTATTCTAAACATTATTAGAACAAATTATTGTGTCTATCACCGCTTGGGCGATACAATACACCCTCTTGACCAAATGAGCCAATTCCCAAACCGATTGATGGTAAATGTGTATTCATTGAAGTATCAGCCGATAAATAATCTAAACGATAATCATTTTCTGCGGCCTTTTTTGCCTTTTCTTCGGCGGCTTGTGTTTCCTCTTCGGAATCTTCTAATGAAGTTTGTGCCTCATCTAATAATTTACCATAGCGTGTTGTTTCGTCTTGTGCAACCATACCTCTATTCAAACGCCCAAGAGCATATCCAAGTGGTAAAAACCCACCAAGGACTACTACAATGGGTGTATAATGTTCAAACATACCGCCCTCATTTTGCCACCTATCAAACATTACCATACCAAATGAAGCGGCAGATATACAGAGGGGAATAGCGGTCATTTTTTCCTTTAATTCCTGTTTGAATGGAGAGTCCTCTTCGGGCATGATTTCCTCATCATCTTCCCCTGCAAGAATCTTATCACGCAAATCTTTGAAATCAAGAAGGCGACTCATAGTGATACCTTGTCCTTTTTGCTATTTAAGCATTGACAATTGTTTCAAGGCTAAACTCTTTCAAACGACTCACTCATTTCCAACAGCCCTTCCGGAATAATTTGACCCGAATGAAGCATTAGTGTAAGCCGCCGCATTCATCCACGATGCGCCGTCAATTAATTCTGACAAGTTATTTTCTGCGCCACCAAGAGCATATGCAGTTTGACCAACATAGGAACCAAAACCGGAAACAGGCGATGCAAGGGGAGTAATGACAGGTAGTGATGCACCACCGGAATTAATAGGGATTTGATAAACTCTATTTCCACCTAACAATACATCACCATTGGTATTAACACCGGCTTCTGCACCAAAAGCAGACATAATTTTATCACCGAACAGTTTATAAACTCCGAAGGCTACTACGCCACCAACAAATACCTTTGTCCAATTCATCTCCATCATTCATCCCTGCCCAAGAAGTTTCCTACTAATACTGTTCCCGCTACTGCGGCAAGTGAGAATAAACCTGCACCAAAGGCAACCATAAATCCTGTCTTAACAGGCTTTTCAAGCGTGAAATCTGCATCATGTGTATCTGCAAAATGAATCTCATTAGGAGGCATTGAAGCAGAGGATAGCCCTGAACCATCTTCCCATGTAATATCGAAGGAGGATGGTGAATGAAGTCCACCCGCATTAGCCTCAACCGTCGGCCCCATTAATTGTGTATATTCGGAATTATGAGTTGAAAATTGTCCATTTTTCTTGTGCTTAGACCACTTTCCATAAAATTGTCCATTACCCTTATTATGCCAATGCTTATGTTCAGCATCCATTGTCGATACATCGTCATACTTACGACCCATCATTGAATGTCCCTTGTCCATAGCAGAAGCCTCATCTCTTCGGTCTTTCATTGTTTGAGAATGACGACCACGATTACGCATACCCATTGACTCATCCATCTTATCATCGTAGCCTTGAGCATCCATTGTCGATACATCGTCATACTTACGACCCATCATTGAATGTCCTGTGTCCATAGCGGAGGCTTCATCTCTTCGGTCTTTCATAGACTGACTGTGAGGGCCACGATTACGCATACCCATTGACTCATCCATCTTATCATCGTAGCCTTGTGCGGAGAAGTGGGAATTACTTGGTTCTGTTTCCGGCCCATCTTGCCCGGTTACTCCATCATTAAAATGTGGTTCAGGTTCATCCCCTTCTGCGGCAAATCCGCAACTTGGACAACCTTCGGCGGAAAACTGTGAATTAGTCGGCTGTGCATTTGGGCCATCTTGCCCGGTTACTCCATCATTAAAATGTGGTTCAGGTTCATCCCCTTCTGCCATCCATGTTCCACTTTTACGACCTTGCAATTCTTTAATATAGTCCGAAGCATCGGAGCGATTCATGCTTTTATCAATTTTACCACCAAGTTTCTTAATTTTATAGCCTTGTCGGTCTGTAATAGGTTCATCATAAGCATTGAATGATTGAGAATCGCCTTCTGCGTAATATTGAGTTACACCATGTCCAAGAGGGGCTTCAACAACTACGGACTCCACACCATTAAAATCGGCTAATGACGCATCATCTCCACCTAATGCTTCTGCATCGTGCGTAATTATACGGCCATCCTTTCTGCGAGCATATTGACGGCCATCTTTTCCCTTCCAAAAGGAGGATTTCTTACCGTGTCCGGTATTACGGGTGTCTGCACCAAAGTTTTGCTGAACACCATGTCCGAGGGGCGCATCTTGTTCAATTGAATCAATAGGTTCATACCCATTCAGGCTATACGAATCAGAGTTCATATACTTTCCTTGTTCATTCCGCTATATAAAGAATGGTATTCTTAATCAAACAATTGTTTAAGAGGTGTATATTGATTTTGGATTCTGTAAGTAGTTGGGCCGGTGTTGTTTTGATATTTATTAACTATGTCCTTACCACAAAGATACCTTAGTATATTTGAAACACTTGCACTTGAACAATTACACCTAAACCATTTTTGAATATGATTTGAAATATCTTTAGCCGACATTTTTGTTTTATGGTATCTCAAGACCCGCATTATTCTAACCATTTGAGCAATATTGCCACGCCTTTTACTCTTGTCCTTTGACCTCATTCCCTGTGTGGCCTCCCGCATACAAACAGTGCCACAATAAGATTTATTAGCACCGACCAAACCATATTTTAATTTATATGAATCCCCACACCACTCACAATTACAATCAAGTTTAGGGTGAACCGGATTTTGTGCAAATGTTCCTGTCCCCTGCCAACACTCATAGTGAGTTTTCCTTTTATACCCCTCCGCAGGTTCAGTCATAAATTTCAAACAATACAAAGAACAATAATCAGGATTTGGCGCAAAACCATTTTTCCTACCACAAACACAATATCCATTTATTCTGTATTGTTGTTGGGCATCTTTCTCACGCATAATTCAATCTAACTCAAACAAGTATTTATAATAATGGGTTCAAGACCCTCACAAGTGCATGGCAGAAATCGTAGGTTCTTTACTTGGTTGATATTGATATTGTTCTCGATTAGAAATCAATGTTTTGGCGGCCCCTAATAAGCCATTGTAAGAAACCTTTGTATTCTTATCATAATCTGCATCCTCTAATGCTTGAGTGTATGACATCATCACAATTTCTTTTAGATGCGCCCCCGTCATACCATCGGTTAAATTAGATAACTTATCATAATCTATTTTACTTCTATCCTTGATACCCTCTAAATACTTCTTAAAAATAGTTTCCCTTAATTCTTTATCCGGTAGACCAAAATCTAATCTCAAATCAAACCTTCCCGGCCTATCCACTAAAGCCCTATCAAGATGTTTTGGAAAGTTTGTCGTAGCAATTGTAATAACACCATTATTTTTCTCAACACCTGCGAGACAATTTAAGAATTCACCAAGTAAGGGATGGTCGCCACTTTTTGTCCTATCAATCGCACCAAGAGTATCAATATCCTCAATAACCATTACAGTTGGAGACAAAGAGCGAGCCAAATCATATAAATTACCAATTTGTCCTCTATCCTGAATTGTATCAGAAGTAACATAGATAAATGTGCAATCATCCATCTGCGACATTAGTATATTACAACAAAGTGTTTTTCCGGTTCCGGGTGGTCCCGTTATCAAACAACCTCGGCTCGTTGGCAATCCCTTTTCCTCATATAATTCAAGATTAGACGAATATCTTATAATATTTCTATCTAACAAACTGCGTTGGTTTTCCGTTAATACAATTTCATCCCAACCAACTTTATCATATTTCAAAAATGATAATTTAGCATCAAATTTAGCGTTTTTCAAAACGCCTTTTGTAGTAAAATATTTTTCAAATCCATCTGTAAAATCATTTTCGGAAGAAGTGTTTGGGTCGCACATCACTTGAAATTCCATACTTAGTCCATCAACAGGATTAATGTCAATAACAAATTTACACCCGTTTTTATCCTTTATAAAAAATGTCGCCTTTATCGGAAGATTTTTTGAACCTTTTGGAAACTCAAATTGTTTGTAAGAGATTGATGTGTAGCGTAATTGTCTGCGACCATAGGCTCGACTGTGGATTATTTCATAATCTCTATCAATATAATCCATTAAATCATGTAATTTTGCGGGTGTTTCGTTTTCCACCCACCATTCATACTCTCCGTCAATATCTGCCATTGATTCCAAATCAAGAAAATCAATAACTTCACTTTCAAACAATGAAATATTTTCATCAGCATCTTTCACTACTTCTTTAATAAAACTCTTAATTTGGATTTTGTCAATAGGGATGGTGCATTCACCCATAGGCGTAGTCATAGTTATATTATGTATATCAGTCGGTGAACATTTCTCATCCATAATATGTTATTAGTTAATAGCCTATTTATAGGTTAAACTCTTGAGTGCGATTTACACCATCAACTGTTTCTAACAATTGTTCCCAATCCGTTGATAGCACATCAATTGGTTTATCTTTTACTAAAGGTAGTGGGTGCAACTCAAGAAATAATAACCCATTCCTCTTAAACTCACTATCCACTTCATCTCTTGTTTTATTTTGTGAAACGGATGTTTGACTACCTCTATTTGTGGTCTGCTCTTTACCGATATAATGAAAACCACCAATCAACGGAACAGGTTCAAAATACAAAGGATTATCGTGAGTGGAATCCATAAACATTCGCATCCAACATTCTGTATCTTCAATTATCGACAACTCTTGACTAAATCCTAAAAACGCATCTCTCCTAACGATAGTGTTTGACGGAACGGGGGGGTGTCCAAAGAAATGATAGTAAGCATAATGGGGGTATTTATCTAAGAACGGTGTGCTTTCATAATGAGCATATACACCATCCATTGTATAAACTTCATCTGTTTTTAATGATTGTAATATATATTTACAATCCATTACTGCTGACCACATTATTGTAGGATTGTGTTTTGGAGACTCAATATGATTAACCATTTCACGCAAATAATGTTCATACCAATAATCATCTCCATCTAAAAATGCAATATAATGATTTGTGCCGAAACCAATCGCTTGATTTCTCGCACCACCGACTTTAGGATAATTGGTAAAATCTTGTTCTATATAATCAAATCCATAAGAGTTTACTAATTCTTGATTTTCCTTTGTCGGTTTGCCATCACAAACAAAAACTGAATAGTTTTCATAACTTTGATTTTTAATAGAATCAAAACAAGTTATTAGTAATTCTTCATCCACATTGTAAATAGGGATGATAATATCAAACATAAATATCCATTATTTCCAAACCTATTTATAGGTGTGTATGATAAACTATATTCATGGCATGGGAAATACTACACGATGAGAACCAAAAGCAAGCGGCATTTTACTGCAATACTGTTGATGTTGCATTCGGTCCTACATTTTCAACATACGATTATGAATTGGATATAAGTGCATTTTACAAATGGTGGGATTCAAGTGTGAGGACAGACCCACGCACTATGGAACATAGCGATATTAGAAGTAAAATAAGAGAATGGGAATGGCTACAAAAAAACCCCCAAATCACCTGTTGTTATACACAAGGAGAAAATAAAGTCGTGCTAAAGGGTAGATTTTATCTTGATTGGAGTAGTGTTGATTTACCCATATATAGTGAGGAACATGATTTCGATGAAGAAACCATCGGTATATTAGAGGAATTGGTTAGTGAAATCCATTACTCTATAATTCATGGTGATTATTCCCATGCTTCCGATGAGTTTCAATGGGCTATTACCGGATTATCTGCCGGATATAGAAGTCCTATTGTTGAAATACCTTGTGCAATTGAGGGGCTAATGAATAATAAATTACCTACTTCGGAACAAATTTCCGATGAAGCAGTTGATATTAATTTATCATTTTGATAACATTAGGCCATTGGTGCAACTGCACTTTGGCTTTGAATCAATGTTCGCTTATACCAATCAACATTTCCCGGATTGATTGAAATACCCATTTCTAACAACTTGTTAGCGATGAGGGCGTCCGGTCCGTCATACAAAGTATATTTACAAAATGCTAACAATGTTGAAGAAATTGTGCTATTGTAAAATGTCACAAGAGCGTCCCAAACCTGTCCCGGTAGGACATAAACATCCGGATAAAGACTGAATGATGGCTGAAAATGTATTGAGCGAGGGTAAGGAGATGCACTTCCCGGAATACCATCGTTTCCAATATTGTCAGGGTCAAGGAAGTAATCGGTTGTGTTGATTCTTACTTGAACAAATGCTCTTGGACCTGAAACACCATTGATTGAACCTCCACCTCTCCATGCAACTCTTTCAAGTGCTGTGGTGAATCCTGAAGGAGTTACGGCTACATCTTCAACAACGACGAATTGTGTTGCAGTTGTTTCAGCAGGTTTGGAAATATTGTTTCCAATTCCGCCAATAAATATGCTTATTCGTCGTCCGGCGTCAGCCGCAGTAACTACTGTCGTTCCGGCAGTATTACCATTCCACTCATATATTTGACTTCTCATACTCATGTTTCATCATCTCCATTTTCTGCTTATATCATCATTCTTTTTTTGACTATTTAAGGTATATCATGTAGCCTTACGGCCATATGTATCACTAATAGTAATCCAAAGGGATTATTTGCTACGGTCAATTACCGAAAAATCACATAGGCATTGGTGCAACTGCACTTTGACTCTGAATCAAGGTGCGCTTATACCAATCTACATTTCCGGGGTTGATTGAAATACCCATTTCTAACAACTTGTTAGCGATGAGGGCGTCCGGTCCGTCATACAAAGTATATTTACAAAATGCTTGCATGGTTGCAAACAATGTGCTGTTGTAAAAGGTTACAAGTGCATCCCAAACCTGTCCCGGTAGGACATAAACATCCGGATAAAGACTGAATGAAGGTTGCCAATTGATAGAGCGAGGGTATGGGGAAGCGGTTCCCGGAATACCATCGTTTCCAACATTGTCAGGGTCAAGGAAGTAATCGGTTGTGTTGATTCTTACTTGAATAAATGCTCTTGGTCCGGCTACACCGTTTGCTTGTGTATATCCACGGTATGTTCCATCATCAAGTGATGTGCAAAAAGCAGAAGGAGTTACGGCTACATCTTCAACAACGACGAATTGTGTTGCAGTTGTTTCAGCAGGTTTGGAAATATTGTTTCCATATCCACCGATAAAAATACTCCATCGGCTACCGGCTTGGTTAGCAGTTAGGGCAACGCCACCGCCGGTGGTTCTTGCTCCATCCCACTCGTATATCTGACTACGCATACTCATTTCAAACACCACCGTTTGCTACTGCCGCTACACGACTTCGCTGTTGCTGTTCAATCAGAGTGCGCTTATACCAATCTACATTGTTTGGGTTAATTGTTACACCTAATTCAAGAAGTTTGTTTGCTATGAGGGCGTCCGGCCCGTCATACAAAGTATATTTACAAAATGCCGCAACGACTTCCGTATCTGCGGCGGTCATAGCGGTTCTTTGACTGTAAAGTATTTGGAAAACCTGTCCCGGTAATACATAGATGTCCGGATAAAGGTCAAAAGACTTTAGAAGGTTGTCTGTTCCATTAACAGTTGATGCTGTTCCTCTTGGGTAAGGGGAAGCAAGTCCCGGAACACCCACCATATCGGTGACATCAGGGTTCTGAAAGTAATCGGTTGTGTTGATTCTGACTTGAACCGCACCGCCAAGAATAGGGGTGCAAGCGATGTCCTCAATTACGATAAATTGGGTCGCAGTTGTCTCCGCAGGTTTGGTTATATTGTTGCCAATTCCGCCAATAAATACATCATATTCTGTATTAATTGCTAATGTTACGGGTTGGTCATCTGTGGCTCGGCGTAGGGCTGAAGTGCTACCGCTTGGTGCAAGGTTGGCCCATTCATATACTTGACTTCTCATTGACATATTTCATCATCTCTTTTTTTATCCCGCTTGGGTTATTACTTGTTTCTTTTTTTGACTATATAAAAGATTGTGTATTTGCTCTGTATAATTTGTATTATAATTAATAAGGCTTACGCCATTAACTAATTAATCATTAGTGGATTGAAGGTTTAACTTCAAATGTCTGCTTCGACACCAATTGGGTCAAAGCCGGTTAAGACCGCAACACCAAGTAATAGTGTGATTGTTCCAAAGATTCTAAGCAAAGTAACATCTCCAACCATAGGGACTGAAAACAATACTCGGTTGATTATATCACCAAGCCAATTACCGCCAACGGCAGTTACAATTCCGACAACTACAAGAGAGCCGCCAATAGTATTTGCATTAAGCATCATACCACGAATATTCATCATTAATCACTCCATACAGTTTTTTAGGCAACAAACACCACAAACAGTCAATGCAACACCAAGAGTGTGTTGAACACTGAACCATCCGATAGAAGGCACATCAATCATTCCAAGAACGGGTTGAGTTTGAGTCAACATAAGGTGAAGTCCACCAACTGTCGAAGCAACTGCACAAATCATTTTTCCACGACCTGTTGCCATATAATTACACATTTTATTCATCATTTCATTCATCTCCATTTTTTATTTATTCCATTAATCTATTTGCGAGAACACAAGCACCAACTACGACACCGACGGTTCCGGCGACCATACCAACAGTAAGAGGCCCAAAGCCCATATTCATAATGCCGGTTGCTTTTCCAAAGTGAGTCAAACCAAGAATTAGCACCGAAGCACCAACAACTAATTGACCGTTTTCTGTTCCTGTCCAATTACAAACTTCTCTAAACATTTTAATCACCAATTTACTGTCCTAATACTGACCCATGACCTTCTGCACCTGCTACGAATCGTCCAACGAAACCTGTTTGGTTACTTTCAGCATACCATTGAGTTACACCATGACCGCTATTACCCGCAGATGGCATTTCAAAGGATGGGAGTATGTATGTGGCGAAAACATCTTGGTTTCCACCAATTTCTCTTGTGGTAGGGAGTGGACCGGATTCCATCTGCACATCATACATTGTGGCGGAGGTTGCCGGAACATCAGCAAGTGAAGTAGGGCCAACTACATTAGCCATTGAATTATCACCTGTTTTAACTTTGTTTCCAAAAGCGTCTGTTGAAGCCGCAAAAGACTTCATTGAACCGAGTCGAGATGATGGACGAGAAGAGTTTGATGAATCAGCACCAAACCATTGTGTTACACCATGTCCAATAGGGGCTTCTTCACGAACCGTATTTAGTGGGTCGCCTTCTTGCCTTTCTGCTATCGAAACTTGTGGGGAAACACTTTCTGCGCCATAATCTTGAGTTGGCTGATATGATGTTCTGTCAACTTCAACAGAATCAATTGCTTGATAACTGCCTAATCCAACACCACCATATCCGGATTCTGCATCCTTAGTTAGAATAGTTTGTAGGCGAGGAAATAATCCCATTAGACCCATAACCTGTGCAATTGCTGTGCCGAATAGAATTGGCCCTGCTACAAGTGTTGCCATACCAAGTGCTTCTCCGGAATGCTTAACACCATGTCCGAATAGACCTGCACCTACGAAAGCAAGTGAACCTGTGCGAATGAGATTTCCTCCCGGAATATTTTGGAAAGGAACCCAAGTCATTAAACCACCTACGAGAGATGCTACAACAAGACCACCTGTTGCATAAACCATATTCATTCTTCCACTATCGGAAGTAGCAATTGACTTTGCACCTGTATAAACCTGTTGTGGTAATTTAGTTATATCGGTAGCAGTATCGGTAATAGTATTTACAATATCCATTTTGTTCACCTGTTCTTATATTTTCCTTTTATTTCTTTCGCTATATAAAACCTCTTAGTCAAAAAGTTTGGAAATCATTACTCCTTATTGGCATTTGGGTCTTACCCGGTGTTAATGTTTGTGGTCCGGTGTGTGTGCCGAATCTCTCTCCCAATTCATTTAGAACGGGCGTATATCCATTAATAGGGCGAGGTTTAATATATTCTGCATTTAACATTGTAGCCAAGTCGGATTGTTGAACATTGTCAATAGCCGAATAAACAACTTGTCCACCAACATATTCACCAATTCCTGTATTATCAGTTTTACCAACAACTACTTGAACAAACTGTGATTTTTCCTTTGCAGACATTTTAGATTCTTCAATAGTGGTTAAAAAGCGATGTGTGGAGTTAGGGCCGGATTTTGAAAACAAAACTTGTGAGTCTTGATTTGACTTACCCATTAGATTAGACCAAAAAGATTTCAAACCATTCATAGAAGTTAATTTATTTAGTGTCCAAGTTTGTGAAGTAGTATCATAAGATATAGTATAGTCTCCTACGGATTGTGTAAATGATGCAATATCATTTGTTTCAAGTGATTGTGTAGGTGGGCGAACAAATAGTGCAGAAGGTGAAACTTTAGCAATTGGTGTGCCAAGTAATTCGGTAGCCTCATTCTCGGATTGATAATGTGCGCTTAATTGATAATGTCCGTTGCCCAAATCACTTGCTACGCTGTGCATAGCACTTTCCATTGGAGAACGCTTCATTTGATTTTGAATCATTAAGTCAAGACCCATATTATTCACTTCTTCCTTCCACTATTTAATAATGATGATATATAAGGTAGTGAGATACCTAATGCGATTGCACCTGCAATCCACTTGTAAGGGAGGGATTTTGTTTCGGCATTAAATGATTCTGCCCTTAAATAATTTGGTCGAGAAACACTATTTTTTATTTTAATTAACATCTCTTCAACAGTATCGGAGATATTTCCGTAATCGGCATTTGTCATGGCCGCATTTACGATTGAACCATCCGTCATAATTAAATAAGAGCCACCCGCATATTTTTCACCATCTCTTGACATTTCAAATCCTACAATAGTGGTAGGTTCTGCCCTATCATCTAAATCGTGCATCTTATATTTTGCACCATCCGATTTACCAAGTGCTGTTTCTAATTTTTTAATGGCGGATTTAATATCTTTCCCATCTCGATTTTCAGCATTAAATGATTCTGCATTCTTAGAACGGGAGCAACCACAATAACCATATTCATAACCACGATATGTAGTTTCTTTATTACAACTTTTACAAATTACTACAATATCATTATCCCCCCATTTTTCACAACTACAAGTATATTTATTTTTACCTCTCGGCCAACCCATTATTGTAGTTTCATAACCACAAGTTTTGCATAAAACAACGGGGTTAAATCCCGAATCTTCGGCGGAGAATGATTCAGCCTCATACTGCGAAGGTCTAATTCCAAGTGGGCCTCCTTCCCATTCGCCATATTTTTGATACATTTCAACCGCATATTTCAAACTGCCCCTCAAACTTCGGATTTCAGACCCATAAGAGTAAATTATTTTCCTCAAAACATCTTCACTTAATCCATCAAGTATTTCATCATTTGGACTCTTAGGGTATCTTTTTCCTTCTGCACCATATCTCTCATAATGAGAATCTAATTCGTGATGTCCCCAATCTTGAAGGCTTACATTATCTCCATGACTTTTTAATTCATCATCCAACCAATCGTCAAAGGATTCCTTTTTCCCATGCGTTTTCATTTCTTGATTTGCCCAATCTGTAAATTCTAATTCATCAGCATTAAATGATTGTTCAGCATAGTAGCCACTTTTATCATAATCTGTATCATCGGGATTTTCCTGTTCATAACATATTTCACAATAAGAATATGATTTTCCCGATTTTGGAGAATCGCAACCACTACTCATACACACACATTCATCACAAGCACCTTCCGATGTTGGGTTCTTATCTTTAGCCCCACAAGTCATGCAATAATCATCTTCATCAGCATTAAATGATT
>JGI24006J15134_10001196_pt1 | contig 14940 bp, 13 predicted proteins | sample LinPmetageLP53_FD_15134 | JGI IMG/M metagenome (IMG submission 15134)
TGCTATCACCTCCTTGCAAAATCTTGGACAGGCCACTGGTCAGGATGGGAGCCGAGGGATTGGGTGATTACCGCTTTCGGCGGCAAGCTCCGGATGAACTTTGGCGACCAGAGAGGTCAGCTTTATACTTGGGACGACTACACTGCGGAGGACTCCACTACGGCAGACACTTACAAGGATGGTGCGACAGCTTATGAGAGTTACATTAAGTCCAGAGCCTACCGTTACGGAGAGACTTGGGGAGATAAGATAGGTTACTCGGTGCAGTTCAATCTTGAAAACATCCACTCCACAGCAATCACATCTAATCTATACTACTACAAAGACTTGAGTGATTCAGCGCAAACGCTTGCGAGTAGCGTTAGCCTGACGGCAGACACTAACCTTATTAGGGAGGGCTATAACCTCCTGCCGAAAGGAAGGTTTAATCAGATTCAATTTAAGGTACAGGCTAACGAGGGCAGACTTGCTCTTCACTCGATAGAAACATCAGCCTTTGGACAACCGATAAAACCGGAACGATGAGTAGCACAGCACAATCAGAAACTCTCGCGAGAGTTTCATATCCGCAAAAGACCCACGAGATGGCTGAGTTTCTTACATCCAATCTAGAGTACCTGAAGGACTGGGGGGGCGAAAAAGTCCTAGGATGGCTGCAATGGTTCATAAACAACGGACGCTGTTATGCAGTTGCAAAGGACGGTGAGCTTGTCGGACTGACCCTAGCGAGGTATGTTGATACCGAAGAGCAATGCAACGAGCATTATACTGACACCGGAGGGCCAATATGTTATATAGAAGCCTCTGTAAGTAGGTATCCGAAGTCTTTAAATACAATGTACCAGATGGTATGGGATGATGCAGGACATAAATCTAAATGGATGGCGTGGGTGCGCCATAAGTACAATGACAGAGTAACTAAAATAGATATGCGGAGAGCAAAGCGCAGATTTATAGGGAATTAAGCTATGGGAAAAAGCACACCACCACAACCAGCAGCACCGGATTACGCCGAAGCAAACCGAGAGGCAATCTATGCAGATATAGACACCCTGCCAACCCGCCGCAAGATTGAATCTGCGGCAAGACTTGGCGAGCGGGTGGAGTATGCTGACCCAGAGACAGGCCAGACAAAGGTTGCTGACTTTACTGGGTTCGGTGATATGCAACTTACCGAGCAGGAGTTGAGTGCTGCGCTTGACTTGATTCCAACTATGTCGCAAGCACAGTTGGATAATCTAACCGAGTTTGGCCCCCAGTTTGTCTCAGCCCAGAGAGACCAACTCAGGCAGATGTCACCCGAAGAGTTTGACTTACGCGAAGACTTTGCAACCAGACTTAGAGCAGGGGAAGGAACCGCAGAGGGGCTATTTGGCGAAGGCGTAGATGTTCCGGCATACGAAGAGGTCGATGCCCCCACGATGGCAGATACCGGAGCTACCGCAGCCACTCGTGCAAAGATGGACGAGCAGATTCTGGACAATCTGATGCAGGAAGACAGGCTCACCGCATTGCAACAGAGGCAAGCAGAGCAAAGCGTACTCAAGGCAGCAGCCAGCAGAGGCCAGTCCCTCAGTGGGGGAACCGCACTAAGGGAAGTCCTTGCCAAGATGGGCGGAGGACAAGAACTTGCGAGGCAACGCAGGGCCGAAGCAGCAGGATGGCTGGGAAGCGGTCAGGCTGGCTCAGACGTAGCAAACACACTTTCTCAGCAGAACTTTGCAAACGCTATGGGCAGGGTGCAGCAGATGAATCAGGCTCGCGGAGCCTCATTCGCGGGACAGCAACAGAACCTAGCCCAGCAGCTTGGCGCACGACAGCAGGATGTCGGAAACATTCAGTCCCTTCTGGGGCTGCAACCAGTTGCCGCACAGGGCGGATATATGGCTGGACTCCAACAGGGTGCATCGCCATTCAGTATGCCACAGACCAGCAGAGGGATAGGGCTGGACGCAGGAGCAGGTCAGGCTGGGGCGCAGTTCGCTGGCAACGTGTTCGGAACTCAAGCAAATATGTGGAACACAGCAGCACAGCTTCCGAGTGGAGCAGAGAGAGTTGTTGGTTCTATTTCAAAACTCGGAACTGCATTTGGGGCCGCAAGGGGGTAAGAGAAACAAAAAGGAGAACCAGATATGCCACACGAAGAAGGACATAAGGAAACCAAAGCAGAGAAGAACCTCAGGCTAGCCAAGGAGATAACGGAGAAAACTGCGGCAAAGAAGCCCAAGCTAGAAGCCCAAGTGGCTAAGGAGCGGCAGAAAGACATCATCGAGTCCGAGGATAGGCTTAAATGGCTTGCAGAGAAAAGGGCAGAGGCCGCAGAGAAGCGTGACGAATCGAAGATGAATGTGTGGCAGACTCTTGGCTCATTCGGCACAGGCGGGATTCTGGGAGAAGCCGCCGGATGGCACGAAAAAGAGAGAGCCGCCCAGACTGAATACGAGCAGACGTTAAAAGACCTGTCAGGAGAACGTGGGAGCCTAGCAGCAGATGCTGCTAAGAGCAGCAGAACACGCAACGAAATCAGCAATGCAGCGGCGGGAGTAAGAGACAATAAAATAAATACTACCATATCTAGGTTTGGGCAGCTATCCCCTGCCGCCAAGCAGGAAGCTCTCGCGGGTGTTGGGTTTACTACTGCTCAAGCTCCCACGAGCTTTAGACATCCAGATGACGTAGCAGCCGGAGAATCTGGAGTGCATACGACTGAGACGCAATACACTGGCCCGAAGGGCAATATATTCACAGACCCGAAGAAAGCAGTTCGTTCTGTAATAGCTGCTGAACGCATTAAAGGCACAAAGAAAAAGCAGTGGGCAATTCAGCAACAGGAAGCAGCACAGGCTGCTTCTGACTTTGGGGAAGCTGTAGGTGCTGGGGAAAAGGCAGACCAAAAAGTTCAAGCCGCGATAGATGAGGAAGCAGGATATAACCTTTCCGTAAAAAGAGACGACTTACAGCGGGATAAGATAAGGGGGATAGTAGAAGGTACGGCCAAGAAGGGAGAACTTAGCGCACTTCTGCGAGAGCAAGTCGCTGATGCTGGTAATTCTGGTATGCCATTTGAGGAGGTTATGAAAAACGCCAAAGGGCTATACGGAGAAGGAGACCTTCCTGTAAGTGACAAAGCACTCAGAGGTTACTACGAAACCGGAGCAAGAAGAGGAGCGGCAAAAACAGAGGCCGAGAGAATTAGAGTTATGTCCAACCTAGGGCTGGTTGGGGGTAGCCCCAGCCCTGAGTCACATCCTTGGGCCTACGATGGGGACAAAGGGCTAATTGATAAATACGGCACTGCTAACAAGAACTCACTGGCAAACTACAAGGGCGGCGTGGATGCAAGGATTGCATTCGATGAACGAATTAAGGGCATAAGCCGAACGGCTGAAAGGGGCGATTGGGACGCAGCAAACGCCAGAAGGCTTAGACCAAGGAAGCAAACACCACTTTCAGGACTAAACATTACCCCTGAACAACTCGGTAAAGGCACTGAAGTCCCGCTAGTGATTCAGCCTAGTGAGATTCAACGCCAAATCGCTGGGGAGATTCCAATTCCGCTGGAGGGATGGGTAGATGGGAAGGAAGGAAGAGTCCTTAGTTCAGACGCGAAAGACATACTATACAGGGGGAGAAAGGACAAACTATTCGCGAAGGTTGAGGACATAGAACGCCTCACAGGGGAGCTTCCACCAATTACATCCGCTCCGGACATAGAAAGGCGGCACAGCGAAGCCCTTGCCAGAGCAAGCACTGAAGCGAAATCGCTAGTAGCAATGTCACTTAATCCCGATACCGTCCACAAGGGTTCAGGGGCGTGGGAGAAATCAATCAAATTTGTGCGCGACTCCGTTGACAGAGGCGATGAGGCAAGCGAAGCCATTGCGACTATAGCCGAATCAATGCTTCAATCACAGAGGGTGTCTATGCTCCTGAAAGATGTCCCAGAAGAGGCAAGAGTGGATGCCGCCCTATGGAGAAAGGCACTGGCTGGTCACAGCCCGCCAGAGAAAAACTGGAAGTTGCCAGCATACACAGACGAGGGAACTCCGACTACGAAGTCCGTCACAGCTGACATACGCATCCCGACCATAATGGTAGGCGGAGTCGAGCAACCCAAATATGCCATCATAGTCGGCCAACACGAAAACAGTGACAGAGATATTGTGCCTATAGTCAGGGCTGTGAACAACCCCGATGCGACACTCACTGATGACGACAGGGCAAGAAGAGACAATCAGGTAAAAACCAAGCAAGCTCAGGAAAACCAGTTCCAGAAGCAACACGGAATTATAAGGACAAGGGTTAACAACCGGATTTACGGAATTGAACCAAACCAGTAGACACCCTAAATGTGGAGCTACACCATAACAGACGAGTCAGGCAAGGAGTACATCCTGACGTTCGACCACGAGCCTACTCAGGCCGAGATTGAGGCTAGAATAGAGGCTGAAATCTGGTCTTCCGGAAAGGGAACCATAGCTCAAGGGCTGGAAAAGATTCCGGCTTTCGCAACTGGACTAGCCAAGGGAACTGTATCTGCTGGGGCAGACATCTATTCACTTCTGGGAGCAACCGGAAAGAAGCTAGGACTCGACTCGGCTGGACAGTGGTTTGATGAGGGGGCTGATGCTGCTGCTGGCTGGGAGCGGGGGATGGACAAGTACGTCCGTGAAACAATGCCGGACGCAAAGGGGACTTACGGCATTGGCTCAATGACAGCCCAAGTCCTCCCGATGATTGTCCCAGCTTGGGGTGCAAGCAAGGTTGCTCCAGCGGTAAAATGGCTCGCTCCAGCTGCAACAGCAACAGCAGCAGGAACGCAAGGGTCGGCGGGATACCTAAGGCAAGCCAGAGCCTTCCACGAAGCTCAGATGGCCGAGGACGATTTCAGGGAGAAGTACCCAGACGTTACCGAGGAAGACATAGAGATGATGGCAATCGGGCGAGCAGCCCCTTGGGCCATTTTGTCAGGGGTAAAGACTGCGGCACTCACAGCCCTTGGAGGACACCTTGGCGGCAAGTATCTGGGGAGTGCGGGGCCGGAAGCTATAGCAGGAAGGTCAGCAACCTTAGGTACGGCGCAGCAATTTGCGTCGAGAGGCGCACAGCACTTTGGACAAACCGGATGGCAGGGACTTGGTAGAGCCAGCGCAATAGGCGGGGTCGAATCAGTAGAGGAAACGATTGATGAGGCAGTTCAGGTTGCTATAGATAAATACACCATAGATGAAAATATGGGGTGGGGTGATATAAAGGAGAGGCTCCTAACTGCCGCTGGGGCTGGGTTCGTATTCGGAGCATCAATGCACGGGGCAGCTAGGTACGATTGGAAGGTAGCCCAGAAAGAGTTCGACATATCCCAGAAAGAAGCCGACGAGGCTTGGAGTGAAAAGAGCAAAGCTGACCTACTAGGCAAGGTTGAGAATTCACTGGGCAAGAACCTAGCCAGAAGACTTTCCCAGCAGTATGAGATAGAGCAAGGGACAGCCGCGAGAGCGCGAACAGAATTCTTTCAAGGGCCGGACTCCCCACTAACGCAGGAACAGAAGTCAGCACTGGCTAAGAGTGAGAGGGGGGAGCCGATTGACTTAATGGAGGCTAGGGCGGTAAAACAGGCGAACCGGATTATAGAAATCACAGAAGTAGATAGTGAGCTTGGGATGCCGCTGACAGTCACAGAGCAGCAAGCAGCTTCCCGTATGGACAGAAGTGCTGACCAGATACAAAAAGTCCAAGCGATACAGAATTTAGAGTTAGCACTGGAGACTGCACCACCTGAATCAGCAGGTGAAATAAAGGCAAGGATTGCCCAGCTTAAAAGTGCAGCCGAGCCTGTCCCCGATGCGGCTGTCCAGAAACTCTTAGACGAGATGGGTGTCACCTCGGTCAAGGAAGCCTATGATATGATTGTAGCGGGGGAAACCCCTGCACCAATCAAGTTCGTAGAGGAGGCTGTTGCAGACCTAGAGGCTGAACAGGACGGGCAGCAGGAAGCCGTCACGGAGATGGAGAAGGCCGCAGCCGAGCAGCAGCTAGAGCTTGAAGACTCAAGCAGCCGCCTTGCAAAGAGTAGAGAAAGACTGCTGGCCCCAAGCGTAGGCAGAGAATTTCAGAAGCCGGAAAGCCTTCCTACATCATACAACTCGATGCTGGGACTGAGGAAAGCAGAGAGGGCTGGCAAGCCAGCTACCTCCCCTGACTTCACGGGGCCGACAGCTGCCGTAGAAGGGGGGCCGACAGTCGCAAGACCCGATGCTCCGAACCTAGAGGCAGACTTGGGCTTCCTAGGTAAACTTAACGAAAGCCAAAAAGCTGTTCTGGAAAAAGTAGCAAACGACAAAATACTAACTAAAAGGGAGATTAAAATACGGGACGAAGCCCTGAGAATCCTAGAAGAATCCAAACCCCAACCTCAATCTCAATCTACAAAGGAGATGGGTGGAAGCGTACTGAAAGGGCCGCTTACCAGAGCGGAGAAGAAGCTACTGGAGAGGGGAGAGAAAGGCAAGCTGAAGCGGGGTGAGCATTGGTCGCTCAAGAGACTCAAGAAGAGGTTGGAAAGAATTGCAAGGACAAGGAAAGAGCAGCAAGAGGGCAGGGGGTACAAGTACCTAGCCTCAGGTATGACCACGGAGGGAGTGATTGATGCGGGAATAGACGCAGCCCTAGTCGCCGTCAATGCGGGGATGAAGATTGACGAAGCCCTAGAGGCGGCAGTCAAAGCTATGGAAAAAGCTGGGTTCAATACAAGCAAGGTAAGTCATAACGATTTGAAGAGAGAGATAGCTGGGAAGCTCAGTGACAGGCTTAGTGAGATAGAGGGCAGGAACAAGGGATACCACTATGGCGACACTGGGACAGCGGGCGACACAAAGCTGGACAGAATGTCAGGGGGCAGGGGAACCGGACACTTTGGAACTGGGACGTACTTTCTAGGAACACCCGAAAGAGGAGGCGCAAGAACCAAGAGACCATTGCGCGAGATTGACCTGAGAGACCTCAACCTTCTTACGGTTACTGATGCGGAGACCGGATTCAGGGTACACGACCTCCTGAAGGAGTTCAATAGCTACGCACTGGCCCCGCCAGTGCGACGAGCAAGCGAAGAGACAATGGGCAAATACGAAGCCCTCAGGCTGTCACTCGACACCACTGGGCAGGGCAAGGTTCCCAGTCTGCCGGAGGCCACAGATTTTATTCAAGACGCAATGTTTAACGTCACTGAGATGTTCAGGGACGGCAAGAATGACGGAATAAGAACTCCGTCAACATACCTAATGCAGGAACTTGGCTTTGACGGGATTGACACAAGGGGAGTCAGAGAACTTGACAACACACAGTACGGCAGTGTCGTGTACGAGAAGCCATTCAAGGCTTCAAGGGAGAAGCTGAAGAAGATAAGAGATTCCCTGAGAAAGTACAGGAAGGGTGGTAGGACAAATATGGGGGGATTAGATATTGGTGGCGCGGCTGTCCTAGATGCTGCATTCACCGTTACCCTCAAGGCAATGGAAGCTGGCGACACTCTCACCGTTGCAATGCAGAAGGGATACGACTCCCTCGGAAGCACAGAGATTTCAAAGGCAAGGTTTGAGAACTATATGGGCGGGAGAATGCTCTTTGCAGTAGATGAACTGGACAAGGGAGTATCCCTTGAGGATGCAATCAAGTCATCAGGGTTACCCCTTGAAGGGAAGTCAACTATCGAGGTGCTGGACACGATGGCAGAGGTTGAGGCAGGAAAGAAGGACGGCATCCCGCCGCCCACAACTGAGATAGCAGACCTAGGTAACTGGTGGGACAGGATTAAGGGAGCCTTCTGGGGCAAGGGAACTGCTGACGTAATGAAGGAGGGCGAGAACTCGGCAGCATTTATGGGGCTGGGAGACAGAATGAATGACCACGTTAGCCAGTCCGGTAATTACGCAGGAAAGCTACAGGCGATGCTGCTGGACACAGAAGCGTCCTACACAGAGGCAGGGAACTGGTTCTACGATGCGTTTGGGCAAGAGACAAAGGAGCAGAAACAGGCAACAAAGGAATTTGAGGAATACCAGAAATCCCTGTTCGCCAATAAGACCCCGCCAGACATAACAGGGTACAGCAAGCTGGGCCAAACCATAATCAAGGGGTGGCAGAATGTGGCTGAGTACACTGGTGACGTAATGGAAAAGGCTGGGCTTAAAGTTCAGCCCGTTGGGGAAAAACCGAGAGACTTTAAGAAACTCGGAAAGCATTTCTGGATGAGAGCTTACAAGCAGAAATATACTTCTGAACTTAACAGGCTAAAACGAGGGGACAAGATGAGTGATTACAAGCATCTTGAAGAACTCGGAGACATACTCCTAAAGCACAAAGAGATAAAGAGTGTGACTGTTGACAACATCTTTAACTGGTACAACAGGGGAAGAGCAACAAAGCGCAGCACCAAGTTCTTCACAGGGTATGAAGAGCAGAATGCGTTCTTTGACTTTCTGGGCAGAGCGAGAGAGAAGGGAGACCCGATACTGGAGTTGCAGGACTTCAGCTTTGATGCAGCTAAGCGATACGTTTACAACTGGTCTGAGCGTATGGCTCAGATTGATTCCTACGGACAAAAGCTCAGAGACGGGTCGGACTTATTTGAGAGAGCCATAGCCCAGTTCAGAAGGGATAACAACACCGAGGCCGAGCAGTTGGTCAAGGATATGAGGAAGGCTGCTTACCAGCAGGAGTCCGGTGACAGATATTGGGAGCAGAAGATACTGTATGCGAACAAGGTGGCGACACTCCTGATGCTGACGGGCGGCTTCAATGCAATCCGAAACCTTACAGGTGCTGGCGTAACCACCACGGTGTACGGAGTGCAGAACTCACTGAAGGCGTTTAAGCAGATGAGGGAGTACGCAGAAGCTGCCAAGCAATCCCGTGCTTGGGGTGTACTACGAAATGATATGGCCCTACTTATGTCAGGGCAGGACTCTGAGGGGACTAACTTCATAGACGATGCCACAAGGGCAGGGTTGAAACTGTCAGGCTTCTCCGGTGCTGAGAACTTTGTTCGCATACACGCAGCCCTGACCGCTTCCGTGTTCGCTGCTGAGGGAGTAGGGGCAGTGAAGGGTGGCAAGACGAAACTTGCCAACGAGTTTAAGCGAATGGCTGAAAGACTTGAAGTGGACTGGGAAGCTATAGTGAAGGAAGACGGTTCCAAAGGGGCAGTGACGCAGGACTTCATACGCAGGGCAGTTATGGAAGTTCAAGGAGGCTACAGGTTTAACCAGCTTCCTGCATTTATGTCCAACCCGATTGGTAAGTTTATGTTCAAGTTCGGTGCATACGCTATGCAAGTGGGGAGGGCAATGCGGAGAAACGTATGGGGCGAACTAACGCACGGCAATGTAGCACCACTGCTAAGAGCCTTGGCGATGGTGACAGGAAGCGGAGAGATGCTCTACGAGTTGAGGAGATTGCTGTTCGGCTCTGAGAAACCTCACGCATCATTAGCGGAGATAATGAGAAGTGATAGTAAGTTTAAGTTGGCATTCAAGAGACTCGTCAACGACATCACCTATGCCGGAACTCTCGGATATGTGAGTGACGTTCTTGCGTTGGGCAAGGATGTGGCAACTCAACAAAGAGTCAAGAATCCATTCGACCCAGCAGGAATGGAAACCCCCAACCAAATCCTCAGGTTCCTGACGATGCCTCTCTACACCAAGGAGCCATACACCATAGACGACACCAAGAAGTTCTTGAGAAGTATCTCAGCTACCGTAAGGTACGGAGAAAAGTTCGCGAAGGAACACGCAGGAAAGCTAGGGATAGAGTGGGACGCAGCGGAACTCCAGAGAGCCAAAGACGACAGGAACGCACTGAGGTTTGCCACCAGAAGATTCCAAGAGTCAGTTGGCGGGGACGTTAAGAACCTCACATCCCAGCCAGACTACAGGGAGGGAGAGTTTACAGCAGAGTTGAGAGACATTAAGAATGCGTTAATGATAGGTGATGTCCTTGATGCACAGAAGGCGGCAGTGGTATTCGCACAGGACTTACCACTGGAGAAGAGGGAGAAGGCTTGGAGCAGAATATCCCAGTCCATACAGGCATCCCAGCCGATGAAGATTGGCGACTCATACAGCAGGGAAATCAAGGATGAGTTTATCGAATGGGCTAGAAGGAACCTTGATGAAGAACAGTTTATGCAGGTTATGGCAGTGCAGGATAGGTATATGGGGGCGGCAGCGAATGCGGGACTGATAGGTGCGGCTGAAGACTCCCTAGAAAGGGAGATGAAGACTATCCTGAACCTAAAGGCTCCAGCTTCCAGAGGTAGGAGGGGGACAGGCAGGGAGATAACCACAGAAGAACTCCTCGACAGTCGGATACGAAGCAGCAGGAGCCGCAGGAACTCGGTAGGCAGGGAGATAACCACAGAAGAACTCCTTGAGCAGCGATAAGAAACTCTCGCGAGAGTTTCTTAAACAGACTTTATGACAACCCGCATAACAGGGGGCATTGCGGAGCTTGCTGTTGCCAAGAAACTAACAGAGATTGGATTCACAGTAAGCTGGCCTTTAGTAGAAGATGCCTATGATTTGATAGCAGAAAAGGGTGGCTCGATGCACCGCATTCAGGTGAAGTCAGCTACCCTAAGTAAGTTCTCAAGTTACAGGTGCTGTCTAGAGCATTCCGCAGGGACAAACTCTAAGGGGGTAAGGGTAAAGAAGGGCTACAACAAGAAGGATTGCGACTTCATAATCCTCTATCTATCTTTCGCCAAGGACTACCCAGACCTAATAGAAGACGGCTTCTATATAATACCAGTAGAAGCCACACGGGGGAGCTATGTCGCAGTTGTATTCCCAGCGGGCAAGGGAACAGGTAATATAAAAGTATGTAAATGGGAGAAATATAAAGATGGCTGGGAAAAAATACAGTAAACTAATCGGCAAGATGATTTCCTGTGAGTGGGACGACCCCTCAGGATTCATAAACGAGTATTTAAATGACGCTAAACTATCTAAGTGTACTACTTGGGGGATACTGAAAGAAGTTAAAGAAGATTGCGTGGTCATACAGACCTCGCGCTATGAAGGGTGCAAGGATTGTGAAACCTCTGAACACGGTGACTACACCGTAGTGGCACTGGGGTGCATCACCGCGCTCAGAGTGTATGAATGCGAGTAGCTATTTCTCGCTAACCATTTTGCCAGCTGCCTCAAGACCCTGCCAAGAGTTTCTCATAGTAATTTCGAGAACCTCCCTTGCCTTCCTTGGCCCCATACGAGACAACCAGTTCAGCTGCTTCTGGAAGAAGATAGACTCATCGGCTATCTGTGCGCTATGCGAACGTCTGTAATCTATCCAGACCTTCCACTCCTTTAGGAACCCTGCCTCCTGAAGAGAGGCTGGGACATTCAGCTTCAGGCCCTCGCCCTCCACCTTGGCCTTCCAGTAGCTGTTCTTCTTCCTAGCAGCGTCAGACTCTGAAGACCTGAAGTTGGTCTGCCAAGTGTCCCATTTCAGGACACGCATAAAGCAGTCATCAGGCGAGGTGTCAACCCACCCAAGCCCTTCCATCTCCTCTACTATCTTCTTCATCCTGTCTGCATCTATGCCGAGCCTACGACAGACCATCTTCAACTCGACCTTGCCGATGTCAGGAATGTGGCACTCATCGCGCTGCTTGCACATACCCTTGACCCACTCCCACACGGCACAGGAGGCGCAGTCTATGGACTGGAGGTACTCCATCTCTGGGTCATCCATCTGATGCGAGCTTGTCTTGTACCATACTTTCATTGACCCTCCCTTCTGATTTCTCAAGTGCCTCTAGGTATACCCTCAGTGTGTCAGCATCCCTTTGCATCTTGCACCTTAGGGAGGTTATAGTTTTCTTCAGTGCAGTGACACCGTCAGGCACTCCGGTAGCTATCTGGTCTCTGAGTACCAATGCTCTGTCGCAGTCGAACTGCATAAGCGCATCCAAGAACTGCAACTTGGCAGACTTGGACGTGTCTATCCTGTCGCACAGCTGACGGACTCCGTGGAGTATAGTGCCGTGGTCTTTGGGTGGGTCGAACTGCTCGCCTATCCAGTTGTAGGTAGGAACTTGACCCACCAATGGTGAACCAATTTCATCGCGAGCAATCTTATACAGCATCATCCTTGCATCAGCTATTGGACGCTTTCTAGACTTACCAAGAATAGATTGACGGTCTATTCCTGTTGAGTAAGACACGCAGTCCACGGCTGCATCGAATAGCTCTAGGTGCTGGTCAGATGTAACTGCTATCAGAGGAAGCATAGCCCCCTCACAATTTTCCATATCTGTTATTTCCATAATATATTCTCCTTGATAATGTGAAACCCCCTTCCGCTAATAACTGCAAACATAGCGGAAGGGGGAGTGAGCCGAACCGCTAAAACGGTTCGGTAGTTTCGTCCACCTCGCCTTGGGCGGGGGCAGCGTCGATTGCGTGTTGCAACTGCATAGACAGGAACGGCCCATTCTTGCCGTCCCGCTTCCAAGCAGACAGGTTGCAGGATAGCTTGCCGTCATTGGCCGCTGCAATCTCCAGCAACTCTGCCGAGAGACCTAGGTGCAACATTCCACGGTAGTCTGGTTCCTTCTCACCCTGCTTCTTCTCGTTCTTGTTCAGGGTGTGTGAGTAGGGCTTCTGCGTTTTAGGATTAATCTCGTCACGGCCCTCCGTAACGTCAACCCATCTAGTACCTTCAGGCATAGTTATCTTTCTGTTGTTATGTTTAGGTCAGAGAGCATCCTAGTGAGGAGAGTCTCTGCCCTGTTTCTGTCCTTGACCCTCATTGTCTTGGAATACTGTTCCAAGAGAGGGCCGAGATTCTTTTTGCACGACCTGACCAAAGCCTTCAACGCTCGGTCAGGGTTATTGATGTGACACACAGTCCTATCGGCGCACCACTTACAGTAGTCGCACGAGGATGGAATGCGGTCAGGGTCTTTGACTGAGGCAACCACATCAGACACAAGGCCCAGTCCGGCCTCTGCATCTATGGTGAATGAGGCTACCTCCCTGTACTTAGAGTAGAGCAGATAGCATTTCACCGTGGTGAGACTGTCGCGCTGTGCCAGAGCAGATGCGTAAACGCACATCTGCATAACGTAGTCACGTTGCATCCCTGTCTTCAGGTCGAACAGGTAGCCTGTATCACTCTGCCTGAAGTAGGCATCAAAGTACCCAAACGTGACAGGTTCACCATCAATCATTAGCTCTACTTTATCTTCCTGCTGTATGTCGCAGTCATAATACTCAGCCTTCTTGATGACATAGTCTGCCGCCCATTTAACTCCTTCATCTAATTCCATATTTCCTCCTATTTATTTCCTATGATTTCATCGAGAGAGATTAATACTAGCTCGGATGAGCCATTGTCTCCGCCTCTCACGACCCTAGCTCTGTCATTCTTCCTGAGATGGGCAACCCTTCGCTTCAGGGTTTCCACTGGAAGAATGGCTATGAACTTTATGCTGCCATCCTTGGTCATTATGTGCGCCCAGTAGTCAGCCTTCGTGACCATCAGGCCACTCGGCTTACCTCTGCACCCGACCTCTATGGCTATGTTTCCGGTGTTCACCCACAAGTCCCGCTCGGTCTTTACCTCTACCTTCCCTCGGTTGAGTATGTCGGCAAGACAGCCTTCAAACTTCTCACCGAATTTCAGGTCTATATCAAAGTCAGGATTGTAAGGCATAGTGTTACTCCTAAAAGGTAAACTCCTTGCTGCCGCTCTTCTTATGACTGAACTCACCAGACCGCTGAAGCTCCATCTGTTTCTTGATGCGCCTCTCTCTCTCCGCAATCATACGCTCCCCCTTATTGGAGCAACTCTCGCAGCAGAATCCTAGATGCTCAAACAACTCGCCCATACGCTTTGATACGGGGTTGTCATCGTCATACTCTATTGATACTGGAGTGCCGCACAAGTCCATCTTGGACAGCACCCTTTCCCCGTCCACGGTCTCCCAGTGAAACGGGCCTCCACATCTTCTCTCTACTTTGACTGTCGCCATTTTTCAATCTCCTCCTCAAACTGCTCGTGCAGTTTTGTTCCAAGTTGTGCTGCTCTTCCCGCGCTCTGTTCCGGCCTGTAGCACGGACACTGCTCAAACGCAGGAAAGGATGATGGGGGCAACGTATCGTGGTGTCCCCTCTCGTTATGGTTATTTTTATCAGGCATATAGTTAGATAAATAAAGGTGCAAGGGGTTAGCAAAGAGACGGATAATGAGTCCGCTGGTCAACCACGACCAAGCTATACCCCTTGCACCTGTTGATTATAATCCTAGCTCGTCCTCCTTCTTGGCGACAGGACGCTTCGGGTTGCTCTTAGCGCGAGCCATAGTAGCCTCGCCATCATCATCCTCTCCATCAGCAGTGCCGATGTTGAGCATATTGGACTGCATATATCTGCGTAGATACGTCAGCCCACTGCCCATAGCCTGAGGGTCGTCCGGCCCCTTAGCTCCGGTCTTGATGGTCATCCGGCCTTCAAGCCAGTCATCTCCGGCCATAACGAATGCGTTGACGAACTCGATGACCCGCAAGTCCTCCTTCTCGATAACCTCGACGCTACCATCGGGCTTGGTCGTAGTCTTCACGGACTTCAACTTCTCGACTGAGAAGTTAGGGACGAGGCTGAATGCTATTCCTGCCTCCTCCTTCGGCTCCTTGCTCGCATCAATGATGGCATTGAGGTCTGCGTATTTTGAAGGCTTGCCGTCCTTGCCCTTGAAGAAGGACTGGTCGGAGCCTTTCGTTGCTGGTTCCAATCGCGACTGGAACTTAGCCAGTGCGTTGCCTATGTTTTTCCTCATCTCTGAGGGTTCCTTGGTTTGCTTCATATACTTTTCTCCTTGTCCTTGAGCAGTGAGAAGAACACCCGTTCGGGCATCGTCACCAGCCATTGCCCACGGTTC
>JGI24006J15134_10001202_pt1 | contig 14901 bp, 9 predicted proteins | sample LinPmetageLP53_FD_15134 | JGI IMG/M metagenome (IMG submission 15134)
CGCTCGGCTGATCCATAAACAGCAAAGTTGGCTGGATCACTATAATCCACCTGTGGTATAAAACGATTAATCCTCTCGATCTGCTCTCTGACGTTATCCGCAGATTCAAGCTCGGGGACGTTCTTGACTACCTCTTCTTCTAGGTTAGTCGAGACGAGTATGTCGTTTGTTTTATTTGAATCAAATAGTTTTTTGATACTCATACTTTAACTACCTTAGTTATTCAACTCTAAATTTAAAGATTTCTGATTGCTCAACCCAACTCCCTATGTCTTCGTTATAGAATGCTAGTTTTATACCGTTAACATATCCGGGCTCAAAAAGTGCCATATCTAAATCAAAATAGGATCCGGATGTGTCATATGAAAGGAAAGTATAATATGGTGTGCTTCCCGTTCCGTGTGGTATAATTTTTAGATCATCTATAACCCTGAAGACTTCNAAAGAGCCNCTTTCAACAATTTCAACCTCTGGCGTGCTTACCGCCTTAGTGTAAATAGTTGGTGTCCAATCTTTTTGGCGACTGTAAACTCTAAAACGTGCAGTCTCTTCAGGACGATACTTTTCTCGCAAGTTTGTTATTGTAACCACATAATCGTTTGTGGGGGCATTGTACATGTTTGTAATGGTTTTGGGTTCGATTGTTCCTGTACCGTATTGGATGCCCGTTGAGGCATCGGCCGATGAGTTATCTAGTTTAAACCATATGTCATTGATCGTTGTAAGGGGGGTAGCAGCAGCCGTCATAGCAAATGAGGCCGAGTATATACCAGTAGAAACATGACCGCCTGTGACCGCAAATAAACCTGTTGATAGAACGTGGGTGCCGTCTGCCACAAGTGAGATAGCTGATCCAGTGGGTGTGCCTGCTGAAGAGGAGAAGATGCTTACGCCTATATTATCTGTTCCAATATCAGGTATATTACGAAGTCGTCCTCTAAAGTAGTTATAAAAGAAGATAGTATTTAGATTCTCAGGTCCAGTAGCTAAAGAACTGCTATAATAAAAGTTTCCTCGGTCGTCCTCAATTGAAGAATCCCAGCGAGCCTCAATATTTGGTTGCTTATAGAAAAACTCTGTACCTCTTGCGAAGAATCTTTTTGTATAATATGATCTTGCAGCAGTGGAATAAGTGTTAGATAAAAATACACCGACCCCTTCGTCTTCTTTTTGTCCAAGATTAGAGGAGGATAGCCACTGTTCTACAAGCGGTGTAATGTCTAGTTCTATGTCTTCAGTGCCGTCATCGAAGGATGCGGAGAAAGAAGAAGATGTATCGGAGAAGTAATCGCCGCCTGTTGTAGCCCAAGCGCCGGATCCACCAGTAAAACCCACGGTAAAACTAACGCCGTTCATAACACCAGATGGTATTGCGCTGTTACCTGCCACTCCTCCTACATTTTGTGTTAAGGTCATAAATCCACTGTCCGATAAAGCACCAGAAAGCGAAGTTATAGACATCTTAAGTGTGCCAGCCGTTATGGCAGCAGACAAAGCATTGTGAACTGATGTTATTGCTTTAGCTGCTGTGCCGTCAAGGCTGGTACCTATTAGTGTTGCGGTTGATTGTGTCTCGGTTTTGCTACTATCCGATGTAAATGTAACGGACGTACCATCAGTATTTATAAGAGTAAAACTTTGGCCGTTGCCGCTTAAATTTTGATCAACTTGGAAGCGCATTGTGGCAGCGACTTGATTTGTTTGACTATTTACCCAGTTGGAAGCACCAATGTCTTTGTAACCTTCCATATCAAGGCCTGTACCCTCATTCCAAGAGCCTGAAATGGCTGAGACATCCATTGTGTATGATTTAGGAAGAGTCTGGCTGTGGGGTGCGTTGTAGAGTCTTAAAAAGAAGTTTACATTACCACTAACAGGAATAACTCCTGCATCTCTGTCTGCTTTAATAGAATCGGTTGATGCAGTGCAGTCAAATTTAATCAGTACTCTAGCCTCCTCCGTAGAAGTGGAGTTTGCTTGGCCATAAATTGAAAACACCTCCAGAATATCAGAGGCCCCCATGTTGGACCCAGTAGCTCGGGTAACTAAATTCTCTTTGAAAGCGTTTGATATAGTATTATCTTTTTTAGCGTAGTATCTTTTAATACCCATTATCTTACGGTTCCTTTAATATCTATTCTTGGGAACTTGATCTCAATTATTACATTGTCTGGGACTGATAAGTACCTGCCATCGAGGGACATATATTGATCAATGTTAAGGGCTGAGGATGAGTAGTTTCCTCCAGACTTACTGACAAGCTTCACTCTGGATGTATCCACCACGCCGCGCACCTTGTTGAGTTCTGTATATACATCGGTAATATAAAACCTTTCTCCTATAAACATCGGAGATGAGTATTTTCTTCTAAGTGCTTGTATACAAGAATCTAACACTTCGTATTTGTTTATTTCTTCGCTTGATACAACCTCAAAATCGATAGCTATATTAACTATCTTAGCATCCAGAATATCTACCGTATCATTGATCATGCGATATCTGTTTAAGTGAACTTTTAAGTTTTCCTTGATAGCATTGTTTGTAGTAGCCATTTTACCAAATGAGTTCTCAGAGATAACATAAATGTTTAGATTTCGTTTCAATGAATCTTGGTCTCTGACAACTCTTGCGCGTTTGACGGAACCAAACTTGCCGGGCATCATATAAACAAGAGCTTCGTAGTCTTGCGAAGTAACAGCCCTGTTTTGACTAGAAAAAGCCATCATAGCTTCTTGTCGAACTTCTTCGCGTGATGGGATTGCTGTTGAGCCAACTAGAGGCTCTTCATTTGAACACTCTATACTAGCAACAACATCCCTTGCTGCTGCTGTATTTGCTATAGTTGGGTCGTTAAACTCAAAAATAGGATTAGCTACTGCCGTGATTGATCCAATAGCTGCGTTAGCATTTGAAGCAGTATTTTCTCTGAACCTTATTGTTAGAGTTGTGTTTGCTGGTCCTATGCCCAACTTGTCATTTCCAACCAGATTAGATGGATCAAAGGATACATCAGTAGTATAGTCTTTCGCGGCCCTTTGCAAGACTACATTTGCCGGGTCGGCGATTGTCTGTGAAGCTGTTTCAGAATCAGAGCCGTGGCCAAAAGTTAATGTAACTCCATTAATATCTCTTTCAACTGTAAATCGGCGCGCAGCAACAAATGGTCTCATAAGTGATGGAGCATTTTGTCTTGTATTTTCATCTCTATTGGGAACAGCCTTGTATACAACATCTTGTGTTAAGTATTCAACTTCAAAATATTCGTGACCTTGTGAATCAAATACACTGGTTATTTCTACTAGGTTCGCGTTGTTTATACGAACCGTCTTAAACTTTTGGAACGCACCTACAATCTCAGTAGTTTGGCCAAATATGCCTGATATTACCTGCCCTTCGGCCTTAACAGCATAACTTGTGGGTACGCCTGTTGTAGTATCGGTCTGCGCGGCTACTACTTCATTTGATGGGTCATCAAAACGAACATCATCTGTCAAAATAAAAGAGGCGCCAGAATCAGACTTAACCACGGTATTTGCTTTTAATATTGGCATATGGGTTGTTCTTGGGCCGAGACCGACTGATGTGGCCGGAACTATTGCATAAAAAGAAACCATACCAGAAGTTGTTTTGGCTCCGGTATATTTGTATCCCATCTGCTTGGCTATTCGAAGAATATTTTTAAAGTCAACGGCCGTATCAATAAAAGACTCGTTAACCTGATAGTCAAGATAGAATGACATAATGTCGCCGACATAAGCGACCGTATCAAGCATTAAAGAGCCAAAGGAGGCCTCGCTGAAATCTTTAAACGTGTCGGGGTAATATCTCTTTGTATAGTTTATGAGATCTTCCCTAATGGAATCAAAATCTCTGCTAGTATAATCTATGGGTACATTTCTTCTGGCCATCTAATGTTTCTCCCTCTTTAAATAGTATTCAAACAAACATTTAAACACATAGATTAATAGCCGCCGCCAGATCCACCAGAACCGCCACTAGTAGATGTGGAGGCTCCGGAGCCCGCATCGATGGTCAATTCTGAAACAACGTTTGCGGCTGGTATCGAGTATTTTATTCTTATGACTAAGCCGTTGTCGTCTGTCTCACCGACTATTGCGGTTTGTGGTTTATACAATTCAAGACTCACTAACTCAATATATGGCAAGTATTTTTCAACTTGAACTTGGATTCTGTTTCTGATTCTTTCTCTTGTATCGTTATTATTTGGTTCAAAGAGGAAGTTTCTGATGCCAACTCCAAACTCTGGGATCATTATTCTCTCGCCGGGGGAGGTTAATATGACCATTTTTAAGTTTTGCGATGCCATATCAGTTAAATTTTTATGTAATGTATATGGTCCATCCACCGTATCTACTGTAAGTGGTAGAGCTATTGCTAAACCTTGAGCCATTATTTATTCCTCCACATTAATATATAGTTAGTCGCACAAGTCGCCGTCATCGTTATATGGATTACCTGTAACTCTAAGGCCCCTTTCCCACCAACGAAGCCCATCTTCAAAGTTAACCTTTGGTCGGATTGAGTTTCTTAAAGAATCGGCACTATTCTTTGGATCCCTATCGGAAGACATATCAAAATCAAGAGCTTGTGCTGCTTCATAGAAACTTTCGAATACTCTTCTTGCAGCCTGACGGGACCTTTGAAAAGCTTTCTGTGGGCTATGGTTCCACTTTCTAAATTTCTTGTGAGGTTTTCCGCCCGGATATTCCCATACGTCCCCACCTTCGTTTGGATAGCCGGTGTTGCCTATTGATGATGTAAAACCCATTGTTGAGTACATCGCGATCAAAGAAATAAAACGAGGCAACGGGAAAATATATTTAAACATTGTTCGGAACTCAGGAGTTTTTTGCATCTCAGGAATCAAACAATAAACATCATAAGAATCAGCCTTAAACAAATCGTATTTTTGATCTGGTATTGGAAGCTCTCCGGATGCAACAGGTATAAGGTATCTGGTTTCTCCTGCGCGATCGACGACATTAAATGCCTTATTTTCTCTGGAAACAGACTCTGGTATTGTGTTCATGACCTCTTCAAATGCGGCGTTGTCCTCCTTAGCAACAAGGTAGCTTAGTCGCAGTCCAAAACTCCATCCTTCCCACAAGTCAGATATATTACCCTCTATTCCTCTAGAGGCCACATTTTTAACATATGCTTCCCAGTCATCTATATTTACAATGTCGTAAAGATTTGAAGATCTATCCACGTCAGATCCGGGGGCTTCTTTTTCTTGTATTCTAATATATTTTTCCAGCACAAATGGCCAGTAATTATTTGTAACAAAGCTCACCGAATCATTAGATCCTCGCCGGACCGGACCAGCCTCTATCACATAATCGGTTGGATCATTTACATCGCCCATAACATTATAAGGACCCTCGGCATCTACAGCACCACGAACCCAATCAGGACTAAGAGCCATGAGATTATTAACATTATTGACCACTGGCGGGATTGCATTTGACAGTTTATCCCTTAAAAATGTAAATTCTTCTCTAATATACCTTCTTAAGAACAGGAGCGCGTCTTTTTCGGTGCGGCCAACAAAATCTTTAAATGCCCTGTCTTTTGCATTTTTAGCAACTCCCTTATTAAACCTGTTACTTCCTGCGCCAATACCAACCGCAGAGGCAGCAGCGGAAGTAGAGAAAAATCCATCAAAAATACCTTTGCCTTTGATGGCAGCATCTGATAAACACTCAAGTTCTCCGTCGAACTCATCATAATAAGCCATTATTTCATTCGCTATCCTATCAAAAGCAGCGTTTTCTTCATCAGTTAAGTCTTCAGCAGTTAATATTCCAGCGTCTAGTTTTCTTTTAGTGTTGTTAACCGCTTGCTCTAAGAACCTGTAGTAGTAAGTATTGTCTGCTGCACCTGTTCTCTTGGCACCATCAACGACAAGACCTTGCTTCATTCTTTCAACAACAAACGTCAACATTAGGTCATCATAGTTATCTTTTGTTAATGCGAATGCTGTGAAGACTGGTATCGTTCTTAAGAACACGTCCAAAGTGTATATTCTTATGATTGCCCTCATGGAGGCTTCAAGGTTGGCAGCGTCAAAAGAACTAAGAATCTTATCGTATGGCGCTTCTTGAGAACAGAGCGGATCATTTTGTAATCTTGGATCTGCTGTTAGCTCAGATTCTAGCGAACTTATGAGATCTGACAAATCCTCTAAGTTATATATGGCTTTAGATTCTGGTTCGCAGCCTGATACTTCAGGAACTAGTGTGTCGCATAAGTCTAACCAGCCTTTGAATCTTCTGGCCTTTACATAAAACGGAGGAGGAACTAAATCAGGGTTTGCCTGAGCCCTTGGGCCACCAAACTTTAATGGATCAAGTTCAATAATCCTAGCCTGTCGATCTGGGTTGTACCCAAACTGGAAAGCTCTGGAGATATTGTCAAGGCTCATCTTCTCCGAGATTTTCTTTTCTATTTTACTAAGATCGTCATCGTCTCTGCTCTTGTATCCGTCATTTGGGTTCCCAGTTGATACAAGTGTGGAGATTCTTTCTATGAATCCTGTTGAGAGTTGATCAAATAGATTTAATCTTTTTATCGGGTCTGGGAAATCCAGCGGGTCAAAGAGATCTTCTTTTTTAGCAAAATAGTTTCTAAATGCCCCTCTGTCCATAACTCTAACTGCTGTGCGTTGGTCCTCCGAAATGTCAGTTAGCTGACTTCTAAAGAAGTTATATAATGCCTCAGTCTCAAAAGAATCACCCAGTGGATCCGCAGTTGGCCTTGTTAACGGTTCACCCGGTGTTGCTTCGGTCAAACCATCTAAGAAATCAGCTATGTCATCCGGTGGGTTGGACACAACTTCAAATTCATATCTAGGGAAAGAATAACCCGAGGCGCCCGGTTGGTAAATTGATGTTGTTAGTTGTTGATTACCAAGTTGGCGTAACTCCTTCTTAGTCTTGCCAGAAGGTTTGCCAGTTTTGTATGTTTCGGTAACTTTAACTTTGTATCTGTTATCATCAATTATACGCTGTGTTTCCTGATCGAACAAGTTGTAATCGTACTCAATAGTAAACTGATATGGCGACTGATTATCTTCAGGATCTGTTGGGTATGCTCCGTATTTTAATACAACATCAGCAGAGGATGTGTCCGGGAGAGGTAGTAACTTATGTTTCCCGCCATATTCATCAAGGAATAGTTTGCCTTTTGTTCCTGACCGTGAGGGGACTCCTTTTTCGCCCGGTTTACCGACACCACCTAAAACTTGCTTACCTAACAAGACCTCTCGGGCCAAGTCGGCAGCCGAGTTTTTAGGATTCACCTTTCTAGCTAGTTTGAGGCCTCCAGCGGTATCTTCATCACCAGCAAACTCCTCGAAGAATATCTTTTTAGCAATACCCGAACGAAGATCTTGAGCGAGAACAGACCTCTTAGATTGAGATCTATCTTCAATATCATTCTCTCTAATCCAAGCTTCGATATATTTGCTACGCTCATCAATGCGTTTTTCATTAACTCTTTGAACTCTTTCAAATTCCTCTATAGCTGATGCCATGTTAGGAAAGCCCGGAGGTTTAGTTGTAGTGCTAAACGTCATGTTTTTGTGCATACTTTTAAACTTCTTGGAAAGATGGGCCGCGACGGTTGGAGGATAACCACCATTAGAATATCCAGCGCCGAAAGATTGCCTTCCAGACTTGCCACCTTCCGGACCATCCAGTACTTCACCAAATACATTTATAGGCTTGTTTGCGTTACCATCAACCTTACCCTCTTGGGGTTTCATAATCGCATTATCACAATGATAATCAAAGAAACCAAAATCTGCTGCCAGCGGGGCACCAAGATGCTCAACATACCAGTTATGCTGTTTATAGGGACGGCCTAAAGTATCAGATAAGACAGCATTTAAGAAGCCACCTTGGCCTGTGCCTTTATTAATATTACCCCACAAGTCTCTTAGGTGAGCTTTTTCAATGGTTTCCATCATTGATTTAGAAATATTATTGTTAAGAGCCTTTTGAAGTGGATGTTCTGTTGGGAAGAAACCTGCGGCTGGGCAGTCCTCGTCGGAACTCATTGGTGGTGTGTTTCCAAACGGCCCATTTTGCATCACATCGGCTAGATCTGCCAAATCCATTAGAGCCTTGTCTTTAAGGTCATCAAGAATATCTCTACACTCTTCTTTAGTAAGTCCCTTTTGTTGCAAGAGGTCACACCTGAACTCTTCAATCTTGTCAGCAGTACCGGGAGCACAAGGATAAACGTCTAAGTCGCTAGCGTTTGGCAGCAAGTTATCACATAACTCATTTAAGTTGGGGATAAATGGCGCGAGTGACCTAAAGAAATCTCTGAACGCGTTGGGATCTGAGAATATATCCCTAATACACTCCGAGTCTGATGTTTGTGCAAGCTCCATTGCCATCTTCATTGTTTCGTCGCTTGGGTTGCCCCTTAACAGTTGACATATTTGACCTTGTGTCAGCATCAGAGAGATATCATCAATAAAGTCTCCCATTTCATCATTTGTTAGACGCTCAAGGCAGTCTTGATCTGGGTCACCCAATGCATCAAACAAATTTTTGATTGTTTCATTCATATCCTCTTGGGACGCGTCAGGACAAAGATTATCTTTTAGCAAGTCCCTAAAGTGATTGTTTCCGTTAGTGAGGTCGAGCAAGTTAGCGCCGAGGAGTGCTAAAGCATCACAAGCAAGAGAAAAGATCTTTTCTAAAATTAATTTAACTACTTGCATCGCGATAGCTACAGCAGTCTCAATAATGGCTTCTTTTAAAGCTTTTAAAAGTATCGCAAAAAGGTCAGGGATATTGAGTATGCCAAATTCTGGGAACGTCATGTCAGAATCCCATGCACAGAAATCAAATTCTACGGTGCTCAAGAACGAATCCAGTTTTGGCTCACTATAAATAAGTGGAGTTTGCCTACAAGCCACCCTCTTAAGTATTTGTGATATGATTGGAGCGCCGGGAAGTTGATTTGCAGCCTCTAGTAATTCTTCGGCGCCAAGAGCATCAAACATGGACTGCTTAAGTGCGTCATAAGCTTCCTTTTGAACACCGCCCAAAGCTCTGCCATATGTGCCACCTGAGCCCTTCTGACTATTTGGCTTGGCTGGTTTATCGGCATCTTCTCTTGCTTTTTGTCTAGCTTCCTTAACAGCCTCCGAGCCTCCTTCTTCACGAGCAAACTTTTTCTGTTCGGCGTTTAGTGGACTAACTGAGAAACCTGCACCTGTGTAGTTTCCGGGCTGGTAGTCAGTATCCCAAGGTGCTGGCATATCACCAAAGTTATTTCGCATGGAATCAACAACTTTCTGTTGAGCCTCTGGTGAAAGGCCCAAGAAAGATCTTGTTAATGCGGCGTCTTCCATAGAGTTGAAAGCCGCTTCCGCAAGTAGTTTTGTCGCGTCGTCACCAACTATACCTTGTGCAACACAATCAATAGCTCTCATTGTCAAAGCGATCCAACCACAATGACCAAGCCTATCATTTAGTCTAACAAAAAACTTTTCTTGCACATCTTCTGGAGCATTTGATTCTTTCGCGGCCTTCAAGGAGCCATGTTCTTTAATCTCTACTGCCTGTTGTTGGGGACTAAGTTCTCCCCAAGCAGTGTTTGCTGGGAACATCTCCTGTATAACAATGTCTAGGTATGGATCATCTGCTCGTAATTCATTGCGAAGTTGTGCTAGAACTCGCTTACTCTGTGCCGTAAACACATTATCAAATTCTTGTAATACATTTAAATCATCTTGAAGTTGGTCGCGAGTCTTACAGCTAAACTCACCTAATTTTGCCAAGAACAGATCATCAAAACCGTCAAGAACACCAGTCACATCATTGAAAAAATCATCTACTCTTTCATCTGCAAAATTTGAGTTAATCAAACAACCCAACATAGTTGGATCATTAAACATTGTATTTGAGTTGATACCATTCTGTATTTCAAGAGGGGGATATGTAAATTTGGTTGTAACCTCAAGCCAAGGCATTGGTGTTCGTGCGGTTAATGCGATATCTAACTCTGGTAATGCGCCAATATAATATAACGTTCTAGAGCGACCAAGTGGAGACTTTTTAGTATATTTCTCATATAGGTTTTTAAATTTACCTCGGGGGCCAACTTTAACAACAGGGCAACCCGGTAGATTAACGTGTATTTGTCGAATAGAGTATTTTTCATTTTCAAACTTAAACTTAATAAGTATTTTTTCCGGTCTTTTCCCCGGTTTGAATGGATCCAAAGAAAAGCCAAGATCTTCCATTAATTTATCAAGTTCATGTTTAAATGTAATAAGTTTATCACCCTCAGAAGCTAAACTAAAGGCGCTTGTTCTACCACTATCAGCCTCGACAAGCTTACCACCTTCAAACCCTCGCCACCTCTTAAGCTCATTATCGTAAACCCTAAAGGAGGATACTGCTCTCTTTATCATACCATTAATATCGTTGCCCATAAATGTGACTTCTAGTTTGTCTTCAAACTCCGTTTCTGGTTCCGAAACAAGTCTGTCTGGCGCGCGGTTAAACTGTTCTACGGGAATCGATATTAAAACTCTTGTTCTTGCTTTAAGTTGTAAGGGAATATGATATTCATATGTTGCATATTTCATCAACTCTTTTGGGATATTTATTTCTTCTGTTGATAGATCATAACCTTTCTTCTTAGGTAATAATGCTGCGTACCCAAGGCCAAGCGTGACTGCGGCCGTGGCGCCGACCAGAAGAGCTAAGGTAACTGGGTTTGTGGCTGCTAAAGCTATTGCCGCTGCTGTGCCACCTGTGCCAAGAGCAGCAGTAGTTCCAGCCAACACTCTATCTTTTGCTGGTTTAGCTCGATAAATAAAAGCTGTTGCCTCTCTGGATTTGTTAAAGTAATCTAGGAGCTTTCCAATACCAACTTGTTTTTTATCTTTCTTAAAGTTTGGGCTTTTTAGTTCCGAAACGGTCGGGCCTGTTGATTCAATCTTGTCCGTTGTCTCCGGTCTTAAGCTAGCGGCGACCATAGACTCAGCCCCAAAACTTGGTGGAGCACCAATAATGCTATTGGCAGGTGCATCAAAGACTAACACTATGTTTTGGGTGCAGTTCTTGCCATTGAAAAATACATCACCATTTTCCATCATACGGTAATCAGGAACATAAGCATACGGATTGGGACGACACACAGGGCAAGGTGGCTTGTCATCCACTTGTTCGACTGGATCACATTCAAGAAATTTAAAACTTTCGTCTATTGGGTCATAAAGATCAACATAATCTTCTAGTAAAGAACCATCAGACGTGTCTTTGCCTTCTGACTCGTCATCTGGAGAGGATGGGTTCTGGTTAGAATCAAGATAAGAGCCAGTATCTTCTCCATCTCTGTCCCGGTCTCTTCCACGACGGGATCCAGACTCAAAACCTTCTTCAGTTTCCGCACCAGTATATTCTTCTATACTGCTTTTGCCGTCTTCTCTTCTAATCTTTGACATTTTTAGTTGGTCCTATTGTGTCGGCTATTGATATAATATTTGCCGCCGTGCTCTAAGCAGTTAACTTTTTCAGATATCATATTTTGTTGCTGTGATATTAGTTTTGTCATTTGTTTATTAATAAGAGACAAATAAGCTCCAACACTGGATAGATCCGTGAGGCCCGGAAAAGTAGATATTGGACCTGTTGGGCCTATGCCCAATTTTGGCGAGAGTGTTGCGCTTGACAAAAGAGGAACAATCATTAATAATCCAGCAATAACAGAGTTGAGAAGTAATATATTATCTGACAATATGTCTAAAAAGTGTACTAGATTGTCTCCTTTTGGGATAGGTTGTAGAGGGTGAGGTCTAAACTGTTTTAGATTTAAGATTTTAGTTACGGTGTTTTCTAGACCCGTGCTGAAATCACGGTTCCCGGCGATAAGGTCAATACCGTAAGTCTCGTTTAGCTTACCATCTAAAGAGTTTCTACCGGGTGGATTCTTTCCGGTAACAATCTTAATGCCTTTTCTAGCCATAATCCTAATAGAGTCTGCCTTCATACCAATAGCAGAATCTGCTATTGATTGCCCAACATTACCATCACATATATCAAAATACTTATCGATATCAGCACGTTGAGATATATAAATTCTTGCAGCGTCTCCGGGTTGGCCATTATTCATCGAGCCAAAGCTTTTATCAGCAAAACCCATTTTTTCTTCACCGGTCTTCTTAATCTCTTTATAATTTTCACCCGGTGACCAGCCTTGAAGTCCAACCACTAAATCAATAGCGCCGGACCTAGTATGTCCTTTTCCACCATATCCTGAACTGATTGAAGAATTTCTGTCGCGGCCGAATACAACCCTAGCATTATTTAATACAGTTGGTGGGTATTGTTTTTCGCATTCCGCTAACACATAATTTGGCTGCTTTTCTTTTAAAACCGTATTGTCGAACCCTGCTCCATCTTTAGGGCTCAGTTTTCCGTCAAATGGGCTCAGTTTCTTATTTTTCTTATTTATTTTTTTATCTTTTGCCATTTAATTTAGTACTCTCGATTTCCTAAAAGCTAAATCAGTATATTGTCCTGACCTAGTAATACCCCTGTTACTTCTTCTTATAGCTTCGGCAAAGCGCGGGCCTTTGGTTCTTGCCGCGTGGTCATAAATACTGAAGTTAGGTCCTTTACCCATAGCTGGTGGATAAAATACTGCCATAAAGGCGTCATTTGCATTCTCTATTGGACCGTTTTGATCTATTTTTTGTTGAAAATATTTTTCAACAAATTCCATTTGTTCTACATCACTCATTGCAGCTAGATCTTCAGTTGTTGTGCCAAGATTTTTAGCTGTAGAACCAAGGAACTGTATTAATCCCGTCGCGCCTATTTGGTTAACGGCAGAAGCATCAAAAGTATAGCCAGTCTCAAAGTTTATAACATTGGCTAACCATGCAGGGTCCATCGGGGGCTCAAGATTATTACCTACTTCTACTATTTTATTTGCTAGTTCGGGGGATATTTGTGGGTATGCATCGAGTAGTTCTTGTGCGGTGGCAAGCTGCTCTCTTCCAGAATTATACGCTGCGCCAGCATCTTGATCGATGCCGGCGAAAGGAGTAGTTGTTGGATTACCTCCATTAAAGGCTCCTTGGGCAGAGTTTTGTAGCATGAGATCCCCAAGGATATGGTTTGTAGCCCTGTGTACGATTGAAGAGATATATCCAATAGACCTATTTGGGTCATCAAATCTAACTTCCACTATTGAACCGGGCATCAAGCCTTTGCAATCAGATCCTATTTCTTTATTTTTAGCCATATATGCAGGATAAAAGGTATCCGCAATGCTTAAGAAACCGGCTGTGTCACTTGCCTCAAATGGATTAGGATTTTGTAAATGTGCTTCCGGAATCATACACTTAATATAGACTTCATCACCACCCTCAATGCCATACTGAACTAAATGTACTGAATTGGCATCTGCTGTATCTGCTTTTGAACGTTGTTTAAGTGGCATACTACCAAGAATTGGTTGGCCCGGAGCTTGATATACATATAAAACTATGGCTCGAAGTGTACTAACATTATCAAATATATTTGGAGCGAACACATTTTTAATAGACCTACGATATATAGACATTGGATCATCAATGATATTTGATGATCGTGCAATGGGTGTACCAATAGTCGGAGTTAGATCTGGATTTAACTGACCCGGTAGAATATTTCGGTAATCAACCTCCATCGGTGGTCTCCTGCTGTAACATCTCAAAGATGTCTTCGCGGTCTGTGTCTGTTAAGCCAGTGTCACCAGCCTGTTGCTTGTGAATAAGGCCTGAGATCTTCACTAGCTGCTCGTTGGAGCGTTGCAGGGTCTCCACATACTTAGCTGCTACGGAGCCCACCTGCGTGTGCCTCTCCTCATCCTTAGAGAGGTATCGCATCACATCGTCTAAGAGTTCTTTGGTGATCTCGCGGTCATCTTGTATGTTATTAATCGCTGTCTCAAGGTAGTGATCTAAATCTTTCATAACTCGCCCTTATTCCATTTTTTGCGGAAGACTGCATATTTAACGCGCATTTTATTAAGGTTGTTGACAACTTGCTTGGTGTTTAAACCAGTTATCTCTCTCATATATAAATAAATAGCTTTCTTGTTAAAAATTTCTATGTCTTCGGCACTATCAAATAGAATACGGACGGCATTTACACTTTTTCTTCGTTAACTTTCATTTTGTCGTGTTCCCAAGTGTTAATCTCGTTCTTAAGGAAGTTGAAAAACTCTTCGTGTTCGCGACGGTTGGGATAAGGATTGGCAGTGGAAAGGTATTTCATTTCCATTTCTTTGGGTAACTGCTGCTCAACTATTTCAAGTTCTGTTCGTCTTTTCTTACTTTGCTTTTTAACTTTGTGAATAAACCAGTTCTTGGTAATGACCGAGAAGTAAGAGAATGCTTTCGCTTTCTCTGGATTATACTTGGGTAAGATTGTGACGAGCCACACCTTGCACTCATTTTGTAGATCGGCGATGTTTGGCAGAGTGGTAAACTTATAAGTATAAACTATCTTATCTACCATCTCACTAAACACAGGGCCAATGAACTCATTGTATAAGTATGATCTCTCCCTGATGTCTGTCGATGCCACATATTTGATTATTGCGTTTTCGTGTTCTTTGGTAAAATATTGCTTACCCTTGGCTCTTCTCTTTCTTGGTTTAGGCATCGGCATCATCGGGCACCTCCTCGGTTAACTGTTCTTCTGCTTCTTGGTCGAACAGGGTATAAATTTCTACGAAGTCATCTAATGTTTCAACAAGTCCCTTGGAGTGTCTTATAAGATTTCCAAGAGTTTCATCTCCATAAAATACCTCTAATTCGTGAACATCATTTAAATGCTTGTCAAAAGATAATATTTCTTC
>JGI24006J15134_10001204_pt1 | contig 14884 bp, 12 predicted proteins | sample LinPmetageLP53_FD_15134 | JGI IMG/M metagenome (IMG submission 15134)
TTCCAGTCTTCGCAAAGCGCCTTTCATATCTGCTGCGTCTTCTTTTGCTAACTTAAACTTTTTCTCAAAGATCTCCAAGTCAAGGAACTTGGCTAGGATCTCTTTTCTCTTTGTCGAACCTTCGCGGATGAATGACAAGCTGTCTAGCTGACTGGAAACACTTGTAAGCAGGAAGTCGTCGATGGTGCCGAAGATCTTTCTGATGTTCTTGTCTGTGTCGTTACGAGTCAGTCCATTTAGCTCTATCTTCTCGCCAGTGGAGTCGTCTATCTTATAGAAGTCAAGATTAGTTTTTGCTTCTATGCTTACCTCACCTTTCAGTCGGCGAGTGTATTTGTCTAATGTTCTGTTGATGAAGTAGCGGCTATTGCCTATTGATAGGCAAGCGGTGCCCGATGCATCGTCTCTGTTTTGGTTGACGACATTGACATTCTTTCTTTCGTTCTTTGATGTTGAGTTGAACATCGTGAAAAGTAGTGAGTCAACTGCTGATGACTTGCCTGAGTAGTTCTTGCCGAAGATGCCGACAGTGCCTTCAAGCTTTGAGAAGTCAATGCGGTTGCCTGTGCCATAGTTAAACAGGTTGTCCCATTCTAGCGAATCAAGCTTCCACTTAATGTTTCTGGAAACCTCTTCGCTTTCTTCTGCGGCTTTTGTGTATTTCAGGTTAAGATCTAAAACCTCTTTCATAAGCCCATCTTCTGCTTGATAATCTTTTAAGTATTCGCGAATAAGCTCTTCTTGAATGGCGGGATCGCGGAGATCCTCTTTCTGGAGAGTGTCTGTGATTTCCTCAACATTGCCTCGCTCACCTGCTGCTCGGTTTAGGAATACGATGCTCTCCGGCTTGAAGCGATGCTTTGCGATATCTACCGCTTTCTTCATTACGTCAAGCGAAAGGTTGTTCTTGGAAACCAAGCGAAGACGAGCGCCTAATGGAACTTTTATCTTGTTGGGCATCCTGCCCTTTGGCGTTAATTCGATAGTGACGAATGGACGAGGATTCTGGATTGCGATGTGTTCGCAAGTAAAGTCATCTTTGCCTTTGATGTCCCATAGCAGGAAGCCCTTATCATTGCTCTCGGCAAAGTTCTGTTGGACTGTAGAACCTGGATAGCGAACCTTACCGATGTCTCCATCTAGAATCTGGTTTGTCTTGTGAATGTCGCCAAGTAAAGCGTAGTCAAAGTCAGAGAAGATCTCTATGTGATGATCGCCGTGAGTCATAACCCAACCAGTATCGGTAACGACACCTGCAACTGAACCATGGTAGAGTGCGATGTTTATTTTATCTGTATCGCTTGGTGCTACCCAGTTATCTTCGTCAAAGACGGACAGGACATTAAAGGTGATATCACCGAACGGAACCTCACCAGCATTCTTTAGCAAGTGTAAGTTTGGGTGGTTGAGCGCTTTTGCAATAGGCGTGACGGCATCTTGGCGGCTTGCGTTCTTAAGGTTGCCATCGTGGTTGCCTAANATNATNTAGACAGGNGCNATNTCGGCAAGGTTCTTTANGAACGATGTTGCCAAGTCAAANTANTCTGGTGAGAGTTGAGTNTTTGTGTGCGCCAAGTCGCCACAATGGACGATGCAGTCNGGCTTCTCTTTTCTNANTCTNTCNTANATTAGTTCGAAAACTTCTCGATACTCTCTATGATACTTGTANTTTCGGATGTGGGTATCCGATATNTGNGCTATCCTCAAATGAACCCCCGTGGATAAACCACTCTTTATTCACTTATAATATAACACACAATTAAGATGCTGTCAAGCGTTTTTATTTTTTACCCTTGGACTCGTTTTCTGCTGCCTTTTGAGCTTCTTCTGGTATTTGCTCCATAGTTTCTTGCACCATCTGCGCAATTGCTGCTAAAGCAGCGGCTGGATCTCCTCCTTGTGAAGCAATTCCCATAACTTGGCTTAAAGCATTCTGTGCCATTCCCGCACTAACTTCGGCAGCGACTGCCCTAGGGGCCAAGCCGGCTACATATCCAGGAATATCTGGCGGAGCAATAGGATCTAATTTGCCTATTTCAAGCATTAGCTCCTCTCTTATTAACTTAAGTACTTGCTCTTTATTTACTTTCACTTATCAGTCTTCTCTGGGGCATCTTCTTCTTCGTCAATCACTCCGCGACCTTTTAAAATGTCTGCTTGAGTAACTTTGCCATCGCCAGTTAAATCAGGGAATTTTTTTTCACCCATAACAGCTTCAAGTTCCTCTTTAATAATTTGTCTAAGTTGTGATTTTGTTATTTTCATCTTTATTGTTCCTCAGCTATCATGCCTTGAGCGACGTCATAATTTGTTTGTATATTTGGATGAAAATCATCCATTGTAATCTGGCCGGCATTTCTCTTGATTACGCCGTCTACGGCGTCAACGACACCCTGAGCGAGGACTTTAGGGCCGAGGTGCTTTACAACACGTTGCATCTGCTCACTATCAAGATTCATAGCCAGTATAAGGTGATATATTTGTTTAACTGGCATGCGACCTAAAGCTTCTTGTGCGCTGTCGTCTTGGGATGGGTAGAGGTCGCCTCCTTTGAAGATATGGACCGGGCTGCTCCCGGTCCCGACGAGCGGTTTTCCTGCGTAAATTGCCTTTGCGTCTGCCATGGCCTTGTCCATCAAATCCTGATCTTCACTTTTAAGGCCTCCGGGCACAATATCGCGTCCGATTGAGCGCATCGCCTTCCCAAGTGCTGTGAACGAGCCGTCGCGCTGTTCATCTAAGGTATTCTTAAGTTCCTCTTTGATAATCTGTTTAAGCTGATTTTTAGTAATACGCATCTTATTAATATTCCTTGTTGTTATTTCTTGCGAGTTTTGCGCCGGCGGTTTTCATCCACAGGAGATGTCCCTAGGCGGTAGTCGGGATCTGTGTCAGATGTCCCTAGGCGCATCTTCATTTCTTCTCCCTTTCTTGCTTCTAGCTCCGACTCGATGGATTGCATCTGATCGCGGCCGAAGGAAGTCAATCCGGAGCCCAAATCTTGTGTTTTAAGTTGCAACATTTGGTCGAGGAGATCTTCCTGGTGTTCGTCCTTATAAATTGCACCCTTGCTGTGCGGAATAAAAGGGACAATTTCGTCCGGATATCGAGGATCCGGCTCTTGGCGCGTCCTGCGTGATTTGGAGCGGTATTTGGCCCTGTTCTCTCCAAGAACTCCTGAAAGCTCTTCTTTGATAATTTGTCTAAGTTGATTTTTTGTGATGCGCATTATGTTTTCTCCTAAATGGCTAATACTTTCTCCAATAAATAGTCATCAGTTTCCAAAATAGACGCTTCTTTCTTTCTCTTCTTAAACTCTGCTTTCGACATCTCGCCAACATCTTCGTACCCTGATACATCTATTTGGTAAACATCTATACCAAATCTTTTGAGCAGGCTTGTGATTCTGTCCGTTTTCTTCTTTGCATCGGGATCGAGAGCCAAGTAAATTTCTTTCTTCTTCGCGATGATCTTTTGGAAAAGTTTTGTGTCTTTGCGAAGGGTTGAGCCGAGAAGAGGAATAGCATTTCCTGCCTTTATCGCATCAAAAACCCCCTCCACAATAATAACATCTTCTTCCCAATCTACATAAAGGTCGTTAAAGACGATATTACGGCTTGCAGGGGGGTTCTTATACTTTGGCCATGCCCTACCATAGGAACGAGCTATAAAGTAGCTTACGAAGCCGTCAGGAGCAAAGGAGGGAATGATTATTCTACCCTCAAATTCACCCGCTGGGGCATATCCTATCTTCCATTTGAGGATATCAGGCTTACCAATACCCCTTTCTCGTAGATATTGTCGGGCATTTAGTGCCGCAGTGTCCCGCTTATTGCTTGTGAGCGAGCAAAATGACTTGGGAAGATCAACTTTTGGGGCAATTTCTTCTTCTTTTTCGGCGAAAAGCATGTCAAAACCGCTTGTTTCAACCCGATTTTCGTACTTTGACCACGCAATTTTGTCGTTTTGAGAGCCAAATCTGCGCACAAGGAAGCCTATATTGCGGCCGCTTTTGTCACAAATCCAGCATTTCCAGTAGTTTTTGTCTATATTGACGCTTAACTTGAGCTTATTGTGTCGACAGAACGGACAAGAGAATAAGTGCTCGCTGCCTGACTTGTAGCTGCGCCCAAGAGCATTACGAACTATCTTTAGTTTTTCACTCTTCATTCTACCCCCTGTTATGTATTATAACACGGCAGAAGGGTTATGTCAAGAGAGAGTTGTATCCGGCTTTGGCTATGACAAGAGAATCTGCTCTGTCGAACTCGTGTGGCTTTGGATTGCCGTGCTTTGTGTATTCTATTGAGAAGTCCGCTTCGTTTGCGACGAGATGCTCAATGACGACTTTCTTGGCTTTCATTCCTTTGGGAACTTTGATGCCACAGGACTTTCTTGCGGAAGTTGCTGAAAGGTATTCTGGATGAGTGCTCCAGATTTCATAGCAGAGCCAGCTTACTATTCCGTTGAAGGATGCGAGCGTTGATAGTGTCTTTGCTGATGAGAAGCCAGAGCGGAATGTCTGTAAGCTTTTCTCAATGTAGATGTGTTCGATGTCATACTTGTATTCGATGTCACCAAGGTAATCTCTTACTTTGCTTGCTTTTTCAAATAGAGTTGGGAAATGATTTTTATTTCTTGTATCTATTGCTTCGCAGTGAAGGATCTCACCTTCATCGTTTAAAACTGTTACGCCAGTTATGCTTGTAGAAATGTCTAAGCCGAGGATCATACTATACTATATATCAAGTTTTAGCTTGAATGTCAAGCCCCTATTTAATGTTTTTTTAATTGGTTTTGAAGTAGAGGCGATACCGATAAGGTTTTTATTATCATCATATATACCAATCTTGGTTATATAAGTTGTCTTCTCAAAGCTTCCTGTCGGGTCTTCATATGCCGAACTGACCACATTTTTAATTTGGAGGTTATTTTCGATCCACTGATATGATCCAGACTTTGGTAATAAAGAAGATGTTTGATTAAATTTTATATAGGTAAAGTTATTCGAATGATTTAATTCTCCTCTTTTTGCATGCGCCATCATGGTGATGTTTGGTACAAAGCTTGTTCCGGAGAAGTTGAGTTCAAAACTTGCAGAAGATAAGTTGGCAAAACTAGCACTGCCATGGCAAGGAGGATCAGCAGAGTTTATAGGGCTAATCCCTGCCCCAAAATATATCCATTTTGGTTTATCCAATATTGGGGCTTCGTCAAAAGCTATATTGTTGGAATTTAAACCCCAAGCACCAGATAAATATAAGAACCCTTCATTATATAGAGCTACGCCGGCGACGGAACCAGAACCAGTACTTCCTTCTGGGCCTATCTGTATTAATTCTCCATTTTTTCGCTCATCTTTAAGTTGACCAACTAAAGTTCCTGTTATATAGAATTTTAAATCTATAGTACCCTTCTGAATAGAGGAGCCATAAAATATTGAAGGTATAGCAACCAAACAAGACCTTTGTGACCCTTTTGACATTACATGCCTTTTGCCGTCAGAACCTAGAGTGATTGAGCCAGTATAAGCGAAATGAGGGCTCATAATTTTATAATAATTAAATGTATTTTTTAAAGCAGAGCCAGTATAATTTGATGAACCTGTCAAGCCTGATGCGAAAAATTCTCTCGACAAAGACGCAGACATGGGATATGATCCCGTGATATTGGCGCCGTAATTATAATCAAGTTGCCATGATTGATCTGATATATTTTTGAATGAAACCTTATCCGATGTTTTAACAATATATGGATAGATCATTCCTGTTTTGCCTGGATGCCTATCGACATTCATCTCAAATAAGCTAGTAAAGCCGCTAGAAACTGCCAGTACGCTGCCAGTAAAAGCGCCAGACTCTGCCATCTTTTTGTTATGATAAACTTTACAATCAAAGATAAAAAACTCATTTTGTGGGTGAGCTTTTATTTGGTTATAAAAAATGTCTTTTTCACCAAACTTATGGTAGTAGTTCGACATTTTCTCGCCTTAGTAGTCTAGTCTTACTCTTAATGTTAACTCATTTGATGGAGTCTTCTTTAAAGGCTCCGACAACTTTGCAACCGCCAACAACTCATTGTCTGCGGAATATAATCCAATTGATGTAACATAAGAGATTGGTTGATTTTTTCTCATATTGTTCTTGACTCTAATCTTACTTCCAGTCAAGTAGGTCGGATTTGCACTATAGTTAAAATCACTATGATTTGCTCTACAGAAGTAAATGGTTGAATTTAATTCCGTAGTGTTATCAAACTCCATGGTATTCAAAACATTTCTAAAGCCATCACAAGAAGCTGATATAGCAGCCCCAGTTAGGACCATCTCAAACCCATTCACGCTGGTATCACTTCCTGTTTGATAAGTGGCATCTGGTGCGCCCCAATCGTGAGGGAAAATACTACCAGTTAAAACTGCAACACCTGCTTGGTAATAAATCAGTCCGACACCGGAACCAGCAACAATTTCTGCGCCCGAACCTGTGTATAGAATTCCATATTCTCCAGCGGGGGAATTAACTCGGTAATCCGTAGAAGAACTATAGTCGGAGATCGTCACTTGATGGGTCGTAATGAAAGTTCTAGTCTCTGGTGCGCCACCTGTTGCAGCCGTGATCTTAAATGATTCTTTCTTAAGCTCGTCTTTTCCTAAAAGACGGGCGATGTTCAAGAAAATAACCTCTCTATGTTTTGTACCAGAAGCTAAATCTCCATCTCTATCAAACTCTCTAACAGAGCCTGTATGATCAAAGCCAACAAGCATCTGTGCCATTTGGTTATATAAGTTAATTTTTTTAGAGTTTTGGATAGCAGCACTAGATGAACATAGAGAATGGGCAGAATATCCCACAGTAATATCAAATATGTGATTTGCTGACGAACTTAAAAAAGGATAATCATAAACGCTCTGGAACATTCCGTGAGAGTAGTTTTTAACATTATTATCACCATATGTTCCAGAAGGGATTGTACCAGTAATAGGAATCGCCTCGTGAAGTAAAGTTCTTGTATTTATTTTATCATTAGAAGCGAAGTTCTTAAAAGTTGTTGCCATAATTAACTATCCTTGTTTATTCAGTATGAAATCTAACAAATCGAACTGGTATGTCCAGTCGATATCCGGTTGTAGCGCCTTGAATCCTAACAAAGGTATCAATGTACTTATAAGTTGATGTGCCGCCATCGTCTGTCATGCTAACGGTAGCTCCTAGGTCATCAAAATATGCGCCATCTGCAAGATCTAGAGAAGAACCTAATTTAAATTCTAAAACTGTTCCCCTAGGCCCTGCAATTGCCTGTGTAGTGGAATCAACATTTGTAATTGGGTTGTCATACACAAACTCTGCGTTTGAAGTTGAAACAAAATAACTAGCAATATTATCATCATCAATGTAGCTCAAGGGAGCGGACGTTGATGTGCTTTTGCCAATTATAGTTCCTAGTCGATTATCTATTTCAATAATGTACTGCGTCTCATTCAATGCGCTGGCTAATGTCCTAGAAGGAGAAAAAGAAGTGGTATCTAGGCCCTGATCAATTCTGATATATCGTGGATTGTCAGCAGGATTTTCACCAGACATAACTTTATGCGTGGTACTAAACTTGTCTTCTGTAGTAGTATTAACTGCTACAGTATATTGATCGTTGCCATGTCTATCGACATCGCCACTAAATATTTCATTTAATTTAATGATAGGCAAGAAAAGCAAATTGTTGTCCGAGATGCTAATCAATTTTGATTTCATCGAAGAGCCGTTATTTGTAAATGCCTCTAATACTGGTGTTTGTAAAATTTGAAGATCTGCATATGCACTTCCGGTATTTGCTACAAAGTTAGCATAATCAATCTCGTCGTCGCTTAAAGCAAATTTTGTTATATTAAAACTTCCATCTCCTTTCGCCAATCTCATTCGACCCGTGTCGGTCAAAACTGCGTCGAGAATAATATCTCCACTGTTATCTAAAAATGCCATGCTATTCTGCTCCTAATCTAATTAGATATTTCACTATATAAATAGTACTTGGTTTTGTTTATCTTTCCATAATTTTTATACTGATACTTTTAAACTATAAGCGTTGAGGGCAACACTGGGTTGGCGACAACTACAGTTGCAGTCTGCGCGGTGGCCGTAATCACGACCGGTGCAACCTCTACTCCTATTGTATGTTCTGTGCCGAAGGTCACATTAATATCTATTTTTCTACGAGTTTTTCTAGAAACTAATCTTATTTTAAATGTTTGTCCCCATATTGATTCTTTTTCTAGCCCAAGGACTGGCCCGTTTGTTTTATTAACTCCAATGGCCGTAGTATCGTCATCCGTGATACCAGACATAGATTCGTTAACTACTGCCTGTGTTATTCTTGGCACCACATGGATCATCTTTTTAAAATTTTTAAAATTATCTTTATGGCTTTCTTTTCCAATTTCTATTGGTCGTATGCTGGGTATCGATACGCCATCTTCGCTGACAATTTCTATTTCAAAAACAGAAGATGGGTTTGAAAAGTGGCCATGAATATCAACAGATCTGAAAGTATAATAATATTTTGTGTTTGCGACAATATTATCAGTATACACAGCAGAGTCCGCCTTTTGAGGGGTAGCGGGGTCGTAGTCAGTCGATACTAACTTAATTAAATTGCCAGAAAAATCTTCATATTTACTCGGCATACTTTCTAATCTGTAAACTTCATAGAACTGCGCTGGGTCATCTGTGCCGAAAGATATAAGGCCATCGTAGCGACCCTGTGCCTTCTTTATTCCTTCAAATATTTCTCTCTCTTCTGGGTTGATTATGAAAGGTTCTTCGAATTCATTGACGCCGGCGGTGTCATTAAAGAAGAAGGTGATCTGATCAGAAACTCCCTTAATCGGTATAATCCTAACATCTGGGGCGCGGGGCGGCTTGTCCATTATTCTTCCCTCATATAAGAAGAACGGAACTTCATAAATCATAGCAGTAGGCATTGTGGTTACCGCGAGTTCGGCATCACACTTACTAAGTCCTGAATCGGTTAAATAAAACCTATTATTAGTGTCCCACCCATAATCCAAAACGCCAGCAGCGTTAGCTGGGTTGCTCTGATATGGATCCGTTGAAAGAATATTTGTCGACCAGCCGGGTGGAATTGCACCTGACTTTGATTCGGTAGCGCCCAAAAGAAACGTATTTACATCGTCGGACATTGAGTCCAGTCCGGTATACCCTAAGCCTGAATTTGGAGAATACTGATCATAACCAGCAAGGTTTAAGCTGCTATAGAAGTACTTACTTCCAATGGTCATAACAAAAGCAGTAACAAAATATATGTATGCCTTGTCATACTTTGCTTGTGTATCAATATAACTTATCATATCCTCTGTATCTGAATTGGCAAACCAAATGTTTTGAATTGGTACTGCATCGCCTGCCATAATCATCTTTGTAATTTCAACCTGATCATCATTCCCAGTACCAAAATCATCCTTGGCAAATTTAGAAACTTTATACAAAATAGTTTCTTGATGTGGCTTAACTCCCAATACAATATCTTGATAAGTCCTATTTTTTTCTTTTAATAAATTTTTTAATTGCCCCTGAAAGGCCAAGTGCGCTGCGGTAATCGATGATTGAGATGGTATAACAGATGAAGCCAAAGAAACTGAATAGTTTTCTGGACCTGCGAAGGCCGAAGAAAGCATGTCGCCATATAAAAATGTTGAATCTGTCCTAATCCAGTCAAAAAAATCATAAGATCTTATTTCGTTTATAGAAAAATCTTCGGTTACTAATACTGTTCCATTTTCCGATATTGATTTTTCAAAAGAAGTTGCAAGGTTTTGCACAGTAGAAGATCCAATATAATTTTCGGTAACCCACCTTAACATTCTAGCATCCAAAGATGTATCTCTGATAGCATTAGCGATTTCTGTGGATTGGGCCGTGGAAAAACTAATTTCTGCCCTCAAAGGAAAGTAGTCCTTATAAGAGTCCATCTGCTTTATTGTTTTTACGCTTTCTGCTGGCACCAATATAGTTGAGTGTCCGGTAGCTACGCTTTTAATAAAATTAGCGGATGACGAGGTTAAGTTTCCTAGCAAATAATCTAAAACTGGACCTAGGCCAATTAATTTTTCTGTATTCCCCGCGAAGAGTACTAAATACATATTCACTATATTAGTCTCATAGAGTGTCTCTGTAAGCGCCTCGATGCTTTCAATATAATCGCCATATTCAAATGAAACATTTCCAGCAATAGGGCTTTCGTTAGTTACGCCATCAGTGTCTGATGTCTCAAAAATTTCGATATCTTGCTCGTTATATGGAGTATCAACCTCAAAGAAGCAATCTCTAAACGTGGAAGCCCCGATTAGTGTGCCGTCAGCGCCGCCCTCGCCAGGATCCATCATGCTAGAATATTCATATCCAATTTGATATTTTTGATAATAATCTATAGCCGCATATGGTGTCATACCAAGAGCCCAACTCTTTGAAGTGCCCCCCAATATAGTTATAAGATCTTCGCCAAAACCACACTCTCCACACTGATTTGATTCATCGTAGCTATCGCTTGGATTATAAATTGATAAGTTTGCTTCAAATCTAATTGATTGGTGGTGAGCTACATAAGGAGCGGAAGTACAATCTGTAGTAGCAATAGCTCCGAATGTTAAATCTCCTATTATTTGCCCATTATCAACACCTGCGCCGAAAGAAATGTTTGAAGAGTAAAAATTTTGATTAATGGTCGCGTAATCAATTGGATTGGCATTTGCAATCTGAACTGGGCCGGCGCCGAAATTTCCAGCCTGTAAGGCGCTTGGTTCTGCAAAAGGGTGTTTCCAAACACTGCCAAAAGTAACCCTTGCAAGATCCTCATTTAACTTATTAGTATCAAGAAAAAAATACTTTTGACCAATACCATTGATATTGTCTGTATTGACTGAATCTTGAAGTTCATTTGAGTCTATTTCTGCCATTTAAAATTCTCTTATTTAATGTTAATTGAGCTATTTGCTGCTGTTGTTGGTTTTTTTGTAGATATAATTACAGACTTTCCATTTCTAAATAGTCCGTTCTGGGCATCAATGAACTTGGATGCCTTTGTTATTGTTGAATTTGTCCTTCTTTTTTTTGTCTTTGACGAAGCAACGCTTTCCGATTTAATAATAAAATGATCGTCATAAATTACAGCCTGAATTTCTTCGTTGGAATCAATCATCATTGTTGAATTAGAATACCTACGGACTCGACACCTTATTGGATTAATTGTTGATTGTTGCATTTTTGTCATAGTCAGTGGGGACCACACTGCCTGTTTGGTGCCCGTATTTGTGTCCTTATAAGAAAGAGACTCTACTTGCACAAGCTGATTATAATTCATCAAAAAAAGATCAATAAAATCTTGGCTATCTAGTGGTGTATCGGAAGGAATAGATTTTATACTTTCCAAGCTTCTATAAAATAAAGTCTTTATTTGCAGAGGTAGATTTAAAGCTTCTTGGGTTGTTATGTTATAAAATAAATTGTTTGGGTTACTTAAATCATAGTTGTCTGGATTATTTGATAATATACCTTCTTGGCCCCCTATCAAGCTAGCGGCCAAAATACTAGACATATCTGAATAATTTTCAGATACCTCTGAGGCCTCTGCTGCATCTATTAGTTCACTATCTTTAGTAAGATCTCCTACAAAATTATCTCCTTCGCTAAAATATCCCGATTCATCAACAGCAGTCGTACCAGCATAGCCTTCAGTAGGGCTCTCGCTATATTCTTCAATCGTTACCCCAAGAATGGACAATATGTCATCAGGGCCAGACGAACTTGTACTTGCGCTTGCCTCGTCCAATAGATTCGATAACCTAAGCTGAGAAACTACCTCTCCATATATCGATGGCTCCCAACGCGAAAGCTCAGCTGTTTGGAGATTTAAAGATGATTCTCCAGCAAATATAATTTCTGGAGATAGCATAAAAGATTGAGATGTTGTTAAGTTAGAAATTGCCGACAGCTTATCTGTTGCTTCGATAAGTGATACTATATCTTCAGGTGGACTTACTATTTCTGTGCTTGAGAACTTATTGAGCTCGTTTGTTATTCTAAGATCATAATTTTCTGTAGAAATTATTTTTAAGCCATATTCGTCACTATCTGGTGCTGCTAAATAATCATAGCCTGTTTTCGAAGGATTATTTGATACAACTTGGTTATTTGAGAAAAACTTCTCAATCTCAATTTTGTTCATATAGAATTTATCTTTGGTTGTAATCGAACTCTTTTCAGTGCTGGATTGTCCCGAAGAAACCTTATCTACCAGTATGTTTCTTATTTTTAGATCCAAATCTTGCAATAATTCTACAATCATATTGATACCTTTAGTGGAGCCACTAATCGTATTAACAAGGGGATATAAAACCTTTATAACCGATGTAGCATCTATATTCGGAGAACATACGCTTAATATACCGGCATATACGGCTATAGAGCTTTCTATTGGGGTTTTAGATGTTCCATAGTCATCAAGTACTTTTTGTGTATATTGGTTTGTAAATTTACCAGTTGTTGAATCTGTATAATCTGAAGAAGAAGAAAACATTTGCCATGATTGTGCAGAAGAAATTGCTGACGAAAGCTGTGTTAATTTTTGATTTAAATAAGACAATATTCCATCCGTCATGTCAATCTTAACAGCATACTCATATGTACCCTCTTCTGGCAAAGAATAATCTACCCCTGTGAATGTTCTTATAGATGACGCATAGTTCATAGTCATTTCAGAAATAGATCCAACCCTGACAGAGGATGAGTTTACAGAAGACTTATAATCGTTCAATGCACTAGCAAGAACGCCATATGTACTAGTCTGCGTAGAAAAAACTATTTCTTCTTCTGGAGAGACAACATCTATTCTGTTTCTTAATATTCTTAAATTCTCTATTCTAGAAAGTGCCATTATTTCACTTTTCGTGCTTGAGTCTAGCTTGTTGTCCAGCATTGATCCGAAAGTAGAATCTCGTAGTGCCCTCTCGACATCCACATCAAAAGCAAATCTACTATAGCCGTCCTTGCCAATGGAGGCATTAAACTCTAGAAATGTTCCGCCTGGATCCATGTCGGTAAGTTGTGCAATATTAATATTTACTTTTTTAAAACTTTCAGCAGATGGGTAGTCTTTTATTTTTATATTCACGACCTTCTGGCTGCTGCTTATTTGCAGGCCTGATATGTTATGAATATGTTCGCTACCATCTGTTCCAGGAATTATAGCTTCTTGTACGACCCCGTTAATTATCTCATGGTAATGATTATGAATATAGCCTGTTTGTCCGTTCCCAGACGGATCAACAGCGTAACTATGAATGTGTTTTCCCAGTACAGCCATTAGTAACTTCCTCCACCAATTGTGCCCGGAACACCACTTGGGTCACCACCCGATATATCTAGATCCTGATTATCCATCTCAAAACCTTCCATTTGCATGGCATCATCTTCAAGTTGGTCTTGAAGCGCGTCATCGCTAGGCGCCTGTTCTGTGGTGCCATATGTGTATCCATTATCGGCCCACCCATCCGCATCTGTTTCTGTCTCCCCGCCGCTCATAAGTACCTCTGATGTACCCAACAATATAAGCTTAAGCGAATCATAATCAGTACCATAAGCCGTATTAAGAGCGCCTATATCAATATATGCAAAAGCATACACTACAGCCGTTGTCATGAATGATGGATCGAGATCAAAACTTTCTGTAAAGGTGCCAACTACATATGTCCCCTCGGACAAAATTGATTCAGACATTGTTTGAGGTTCGCTAAAGGTACCCTCTGAATAGTTTTGCTCTTTATAGTCAAAACTATTCATGAATTTTATATCAGTATATGGCGCATCATAGTCTCCAGAATCCATCACGGAAATCAATTCTGGATCCCAAGCCAAGATCATTCCAATTTTCATAAATTCATATTCTTGTTCGGAGTATTCTGCTACCTCTCCACATTCATAATCTGTTTTTTGATAAGTTTCGAAAGTTACAGTTACGCCTTTGATCTCCGGCGGCGGATCTTCGTCCACTACAATTTGAACTACATCGTCACCAGCGCCAACAGGTGGGTCGTCAGAACTGGTATCAAGGACATCCTGTTTGTTTTCACCAAGCAATTCGACGTCGTTAGAATTGGAATCAAGGACATCCTGTTTGTTTTCACCAAGCAATTCAGCATCAGTAATTTCTCCCGACATGTTGTCAAGATCATCCTGTTTGTTCTCGCCAAGCAAATCGGGACTATCATCAGTGCTAGTATCATCAGTGCCACTACCTAGGTTATCCTGCTTGCTATCAACAAGCAAATCAGTGCTAGTATCATCAGTGCCACTACCTAGGTTATCCTGCTTGCTATCAACAAGCAAATCGACACTATCATCATCGCCATTACCTAGATCTACGGTTTTATCACTCGGTCCCAACATTGCCATACTATGATCTCCTATCTATAAATAGTTGTTCAATAAGTTTCATCATTTACAAGAATCATCTGGATCTGGGCAGCTATCATCTACTACTTGTGCGTACACATTAGCGACAACAGGTTCTATCAAATCTGGACAATCCAAGTTGCTGTCGACATATATATTTTTAGATTTTAGTTCTGATATTGACTGGCATATAAAGTTTTCATCTATTTCGTTATCTGTAAATATATCAAAATAATACTCAACATATGAAGGATCTAGTTCGATACACTCTTCTTCTTGTTCGTCTAACAAAATTCCATCCACAACCTGCGAGATTTGCTTCTTAAAATTCAAAGGGATAAACTGATCTATGTAGCCTGCCGAGCCGCTGACTCTGCTATTGCCTTGTCTTTCTTTTATATAAACTTCTATATCAAAGTTTTCTTTTT
>JGI24006J15134_10001208_pt1 | contig 14861 bp, 23 predicted proteins | sample LinPmetageLP53_FD_15134 | JGI IMG/M metagenome (IMG submission 15134)
GAGGGCATCAGAGGAGTAGCGCCGGTTGGTGGACTTGGCAACCGTATGCTACGACCTAAGACACGTGAGTTCAAGGAGGCGGATACGATTGAAGAGGCACAGGCTGCGCTACCAGAAGCGTTTGAAGAACAGCGTCGAAGGGCGAAAGGCCGTGGCGATAAACTCAAGTCATACGCTCAAGGTCTGTATGCTATTCCTGACAAGACACTGCCTTCACCATCTACGAGAGAAGGAGCGGAAGAGTTCATGCGCTATCGTGAGTACCTAACACGGCAACGAGGTGAGATGTACTGGCAGGGCATCTTTAATGATTGGGTGCGTAACAGAGAAGGCATGACGCCAGCAAAGAAATTTCTTGTTAAGAAGCACATACAGCAGCTCATTCAACAATCTCCATCCACTTAACTCCCATAGCGAAGTCGAGAATGTTTTCTTGTACGTGCTGATCTTCTCCGTCTGCTGTTGTTCCCACTAACAAACCGTAGCCACCTAGCATTTCCTTGTAGTGTTCTGGTACACAGAAAAACGCCGGTTCTTTTACATACACCTCTGCGATCTCTTTATTAGAGTCACGCAGTAAGTAACAATCATCTACGTACATTACATCGTTGAGTGGTGTACGATACGCTGTGGTAAATATGTCACACTTTAACTGTTCTGATATGTCAGTACACATATCCCCTATGTGTACCTGTGAGATAAGGTTCTGGTAGGGATCTACTAGGTATGCTCGTTTAGTATTCATTTTTCTTTATGTATTTATGTAGGTATGCTAGGAAGTTGTGTATCTCTTCTTTGTATTCTGGATCTGTTTCTATTCCATTGTTCACCATCTTGCAACCGTAGTGAACGGCTGAACCGTCGAGTCGCCAAAACCGCGCGACCATACTCTTCTTGTATCCTCCGTCAACAGCTACCCATTGGCATATGTGACGTGGCTTTGTGTATATTGCTTTACGGCATCGGCCCCTGAGTTGCGCTAATGGTATGTCGTAATAGTCAGAGGCAGCTTTAGCTAATAGTTTTAATCTCATTTGTGATACACTTTTTATTCTTACCTGTCGCCATACCGTGCCTCCCATGCTTCTTCGTGTGCGCGTTCTTCTGTAGCAGCGAAAGCTTTGTCACGGCCTATGCTTTCGTCAGCTTCAGATAACTCAAGACGTTTACCGTCAGCATTCTCATACGCTATGTCATCGTCTATTCCTTTCACTTCTGTGTGTGCGCCTTCATCAGTACCAGAGTCACCCATGATCTCACAATCATATGTTACCGTACTGTCTTCCGTGTAGTAGACATCAGTCATGACCTCTTCGCTGTTGTCTAATTCTACTGTAACCTCAAACGTATCTTTTCTATACATAGTTATTTTGTGTGCAGCCTATAAGTAATCAGATGCGCTCGTCGGCTGCTCAACGAGTGATCTGAATCCGCTAGAGTCTTTTGATATTTGATCAGTAGCTAACAGAAATTCTATACATTGATCTAAGTCATCCTTTGATAAGTCATCGACAAACGTGAGCCATAGTCGCTTGTACGGTACAGCTTTCTCGCTATTGATAATATGTTCTAGCACACGACGTTGTATGCCAGCAAGAGAGTTGCGACCGCCAGTGACATACGCTTCGTGCATACGTAGCTCTGTGTGTGCGAGAAACTTCAACGCTCGCTCCATACTCACCTTCTCTACTACCATACTATCCGTAGTATCCATGAAGTGCATTATCATAGATAGCTTTAGTAAGTGTACGTTCTTACGTCCGTAGTATGTATCGAGTCGGTGATCCATGTTAACGCGCTGCTGTGTTAGCTGACCGCTCTCGTAAACTTCTTTATGGAATGCCTCACACTCAGCAGATAACGTAACAGGGCCATTGACTTTCTGCAAGTTAAACAAATGATCTACTACTTTCTCCTTCGCTGCTTTCTGCTCATCTGTTACGCCAGGAAATTGTCGTAGGAATCTAGGCCCGTCACCGTACACCATGATAACACGTGACGTAAAGCCCTGTGATATAATCTCTGCGTTGAATGCTGTGCGTATGAACGATGGCGTTGTGCCAGCTACGATGTTCACGCATACATTCTTAATCGCATCAGTACCTTGGTGCTTGGTCTTGTACGTGAAGTCACGGCTATCGTACAACTGGTTAAGCATATTAACAATGTTCTCGCAGTTCTTACGTAACAACACACCGAGTTCTTCGATCATGAAACCTACGGAGAAGTGCGAGGCACGTACACGCTTGTCGTTCTGTTGGTAAAAGAAATCTCTGCCGCACTCGCGTACGATGTATTGTATGAGTGCCTCCTGTGTTATCGTATCCGCGCTCAGTGGGTAGAAGGGTTGTATCTCTACTTTGTTTTTCTTCTTTCCTGGTATCTTACGTATAAGCTTTGGGTGTCGTATGAACTCATTGATCTGCGATATGATACGAGACTTACCGGCAGCCGGTGGGCCGATGAGTATGACAAAGAGATTAGGGTATAGCGTAAACGAGTCAGGGTACAGCCACACACGTCGCTGTAGTGCTGTTGCTATCATACTGTAAAATCCCCAGTCGATAAATAGTTCTGGGGATTCTATATCTTTTAAGAAGTAACGCCATCGTTCAAGGTTTGTTTCCATTATTTTTAGTCCATCTCGCCCCAGTTATTGCCAACGCACGCTTCGGAGCGCATACTAAACTTCTCACCGTATGGTGAGATCATCTCGCGGTTAAGTGCTGCACATGCTAGCACACAAACCTCGTCGGCATCTTCTGGTTTACACTGTAGTAAAACACTATCGTGATTGTTCTGTATCACATCTGCGCCTAGCTCTATGATGCGCTTGTTGTGATATAAATCTGTGAACGCCATGTTCGTGATCGTACCTACGGTAGATTGTGGCACGAATGCGTATGCTTCTTTGAACATAGATGGCTCTACGGTCTGCGTGAACATACGCGGATAGCCAAACAGGTTGCGTAACATACGATCTTTCTTTAGCTTCTCTATCGTATCTCTATGCCACTTGCGTATCTCAGGGAACAGTGTATGATACGTTTCAAGGAAATACGTAGCTTGCTTGTTCGTGAGGTTGACCGCACCGCGTGACTTCTGTAGTACATTCACGCGAAACGTCGGCGCTTTCATGCCGTAGTTGGATGCGTGGCATACCATCTTAGCTATGAAGTAGTAACGCTTGTCTGCGCTCCATGAATCAGAGGATGCTATGATGTCACGAAGCTCTTTCCAGCGTGGCTTCTTAACTAGATCTGCTACGTCTACATCCGTGTATGGTTTAATAGGCTCACCAAGACGCGCTTCCCAAACTTCTGCGAACAAGCGTAACGCTACGTACACGTGTGACTTAACACCGTGGTCAAACAGTCGGCGGAAGTTTCCTGCTGTACACAGGTATGCTACGACGAGAGCCTCCGCGCCTGACTGATCGGCTTGCACGAATACCTTACCCTCATCGGGTACGAATAGTTTGCGTAGTTTCTTCGGGAAATTCTGTACGTTAGTACCCCACTCACCAAGCAAGCGCCGAGATGCTAGGCGATACGATGTTGTTCCTGCTAGGTTGTATGATGTCGTTATGCGATTACCTTTCCACGGCGGAAACTTTAACTGCCCACTCTCTTTTGCGTAAGAGCGGTAGCGTAGTATGAGCGTGGGGATAGGGTTGTTAGGATACTTCAGCCTAATCTGTAGCAAGTTCTTCTCGGACGTTACATCTTTCGATGGCTTCTTGTAGCCTAGGCGATTGTATAGGTACGCTGACACTTGCTTGGGGCTGTTGGGATTAAGATCGCTGCCAGTAAGCAAGCGCAGGAAACGTAGCAGTTCGTTCTGATACCTGTCGTTGTGCATGATGATGCCAACAAGTTTCTCTACGTCATACTTAATACCTTGTAGCATGGCCGTGAGATACGGCACAACGCTTTCGTTAACTTGACGTATGCTATCAGTTGCCTTAAAGTTCACGGCGGTAGCGTCTATCTGAGGCTTGAGTAACGCCATTGAGATAACATCCTTAGCATTGTACTCGTACAATCGCTCACGCTGATCGTGGTTCTTGGGATCGAATACACCCTCATTCTTATGGTACGGTTGATCTGTGTATAGCGCAAGGCAATGGCCTAGGGATTTCTCTACCTCTGGGAACAGCCTGTGATGTGCGAGCATTGTATCATACACCTTACGTGGTGCGGGGATACCATACTTGTACGCGAGGACGAACAGATCGAACAGTGCGTTGTGTATGACAACCTCATTGTCTCGCATGGCTACAGCTAGCGCACGGAATATTTGTGGTGTATCCTCGTAGTAGTAGCCAGCGTACGGCGATATTACCATAGGCACACACCATGCCTCCTTATCGTCAAACGAAAATCCGAAGCACGTTAACTCCAGCGAACGGTTAGTCTCTATGTCAAAGTACATAACCTCGTTCTTATGCTTTTGCAGCTCTGCGATTACGTCATCGGCGCGTGGCCATAAGATATGCTTGGCCTTTGTAACTGCTGGCGGAATGGTCAAGTAGCCTACAGCTTTCTTAATGTCACGTGACAACCAGAACTTACGATTAGGTCGTCGTGTTCTACCATGTCGGCCCTTGTCATTCTCTGCGCCTACGTTATCTGCATCGTTAGGGTTGAAGTACGCCATACGATCAACAGATTCCTGTGGCTCATACGAACATATGTATGTGATACCGTCGATGATGAACGGGCAACCGCGCTGCTCATCTAGCGTAACACCAGACTTGTATAAGTCTAACGCCTTCTGACCTAATAGCAGCACGACTTTAGTACCCTCACGTATTGGGTATTGGTTTATGCTATCGGCGAGTGTGACGTCGATAGTCTGCCGTGGTATAGGATTAAGGGCGTTGTAGAATAACTGTCCTGCGTATCCACTAAGTAACTGAGCGCGGTCAAAGCGCGAAGGCTTACCTAGTACTACCGTTAATCCTTTGTACGGTAACTGTGCAGATGTATGCTGTATGGTTAATGGCATGAGTTTAATTTATATTGTAACACACGGGCGATCAACTCAGGCAATGCTACGTAATGTCAACCATTAAAACATTACGTAAGGCTGGCAATGAACAACCAACCTAGACCCAGTTGCATCTTAATAGCAATCTTGTACCTGTGTGTTACAATATAAATTAAACGTAGTATAGCGGCGATCAATGCAGCATTATAAAACTGCGCAGCATCTTAATAGCTGCCGTGTACCGCTATACTACAGATGTTTACTACAACGTGTGGTCGCTATTCAACCGAAGCACACGCTTGAGCCTGTAATTATTATTCATCACAGGATCACCGTTAGCGTCGAGAACAGGCGTACCGTCATCGTTAGTCTGCGCTTGCTGCTCAGTCTCTATCGTAACGTCAGCAGCTAAACCAGCATACTGATCTACGTTAGGATCTTCGTCATCAAACTCTGGTGAGAGTTCCAACGCTTTGTGCAAGGCTTTGATACGCCGAAACGTAAACTCTTTAGCCTTCTCACTAAACGACAAGTAGTCACGGAACTGCAAACCTGCAATCCTTACTACCTTGTTACTCATACCATCTTCGATCTGCTCAGGAGCAGCTAGCTCCCATTGCATCACTACCATAGGCGCACCGGCCTTGCTTTGCGTAAACTCAGCACTAAGAATTCGTGCTGTATACGTGTCTTTCTTGAGATAGGGTCTTACGCTATCTGCGATTTCATCTAAGTTGATGATTGCCATTTTGTTTTTATGTTACTATGTGGGGAGTGTCTTTGTTTGTATGTTCCTCCGTAACCGCACTCCTATTGTTTGCGGAAGAAATTCCTTCTAGTATCTGCGCCATAAGATACGTGAGCTTCTCTATCGTGATGGTCTGCATTAAAGTAAACGCATCCTGCTTGTTAAGGTCTAACTTACCTGCGATAAGATCTACCTGTTTATTCGTAGCCGTAGATACATCTACTAGCATCTGATCGTAATCTTTTTCTTCTTTACTTTTCTTCATCGTTTTATGTCTTTTATTAGGTCGTCTAAGTCCACGATATTTGCGTTAGCACACGCTTGGCGTAGCTCATGCAACTGTCGTAGAAAGTTTTCTTGTTTACCGTAGTTAGGTGTAGGTAACGTAGTAGTGAGTATGTCGATAAGTTCGGCGACACCGAAGTATTCTGGCCACTTCGGTCGTACGATATAGTGTTCGTCTACGTCATTCTGAAGTTCGTTAATGTCATCTTGAAGTTCTTCGGCGGTTTCGATTACCTCTGCTAGCGTATCGTACATTGTGGTAACAGATTTACGTTGTTCTTTTGCTGTATCTTTTAACAGTGCAAACTTCTCATCTACAAACTTATCCCAGTCTATGTTATGTGTTTGATTAGGCATAGTATTTTTTCGCGTTCTCTATCACTTCGTTAATGTCGTTGTCTATATACATATCAGCGAACATACCCATCGGGGTTTTCGCAGATGTGATACCGTCACTGTTCGTCTGGAATACGTAGCGTGAGTTACCTTCTTTGTCGCGCTTGACTTCCGTGAACAGTACCATAAGGAACTCCTTCTCTATGCAACCTTCATGCTGCTTGCCTTGCACCTTGATGCGTCGTACGTTATACGTCTCACCTGTTGGTTGAGCTACGGCTACGATCTCGTCAATCGCCGTAAACACTACGACAGCACGGTCGTTCTTAACTTTATCTAGTGTCGCACGTATCATACGGTTGTAGTAATTCCAAACGTCAAAGCCTTTGAATGATGCTTGCGCTAATGCGATAAGCGTTTCAACGTACTTCGTGAATGACTCTATGACTATCACTTCGCATTTCTCATCTGCTAGTGCGTCGTTAAGCGCGGTATCAAACTGCTTGATGTTGGCGCACGCTGCTACGCTAGGAAACTTCTTAGGAAACGGAAGCCCCTTACGTTCGAGGTCTATGATATGTGTTTTGTCGGCTGGTAGATTGCGTAGTGACGTGGACTTACCCGTGCCGCTACTACCTACGATACCTATTATTGCTTTACTCATGCTTGTTATTATATTACAGGGTAATAGAGATACTACCTAACTCAGCTTTAATATGTCCTAGCTGTTCCTCTAAGGTTGAGTTAAGTTTTTCTATGCTTTGACTAACTCCATCCATAGCGTGTACGATACGGTCATGTGATGGCTCAGGTCGATAGTTAAAGCCATACTCTACGCTATTGCTTATATCTTTTATAGCATCTATTATTGCTAATACTTGTTCGTCATTCATTATGCTTGTTTGTTATTTGCTATTGTTCTTTGTAGTTGTATTATGAGAGCGTCTTGCTCCTTTATCTTATGTTCTAATGCGACAGTGTAATGCCACATATCTATTACTTCTTCTTTCTGTGCGCTAACGAGTTGTGCCTCGCTCATACGCCACAAACCTTTGTCGCCTTTCGGGTTATGCTCACGTGACCCTGCCTCAAACTTGCGAGGTGCTTCACGTGTGAACTCGGATAGCGCACGTATTTTTATTTCTTTATCGTTCATGCTTGGAATTTTAATGGATCATATGTGTTAGTTGTGGTGAACAGAGATGTTACGAGAGTCTCCCTATCGTCTTGCCGTGGTGTAGTACACACAGGTGAAAAGTTACACTCGCCAAACTTTGTCTGACAGCAGTTGAAGTTAGGTAGGAACTCCTTCTCCGGATCTTTACCGTCTGCTATCACAGCGTACAAGCCGTTCACAAACGCCATGACTACATCATGTAGGTGCGCGGCGAACTCCTCTAGTACGTGATTAGGGAATGTGATTATCGTAGATCGCTGGAACTTATTCTTACCTGTACGTGACAAAAATATGCCGTTGATAACTACACCGCGCTCTTCGTTAGGGAACAGTTGCTTGTATATCATACTGTAGAACATCATCTGTGGTGAGTTCTGATATGAGTCAAGGTACTTCTCCACTTGCGTAAGCGCGGTTGTCTTGTGGTCAACGATTACGTTAATGCCGTTGAACGTACCTATCATATCCACTGTACCACACAACACTACATCCAGTAGCTTACCATCAGTGAAGTATGGTACAGCAAACCGCTGCTCTAGTAATGGCTCACCGGCCTCTATGACAGGTCTAAGGCCATCAATAGTCTGATACTCCGTGAAGTATTGGTGTAGTGTAGCTATGAGGTGACCTATGTCACGGAAGTCATTGTCTGGTATGCTTATGTCAGGCTGTGTGTAATGTTCTACGGCAACTGCAACAGCTTTCGTTGTGTTGTGTGTAGTGTAGTATTCTTGCAACGCTTTGTGAAACGCTGTGCCATACTCCATCTTGTGTGACTTACCATCGTAACGTAAGCCTCGTCCGCCCATGTACCACATCCTACGTGGGCAAGGTGACTGTGTGTACAACGATGCATCTATCTTAACTATGTAACGTCCGTCTTTGGTTTTATCTAATGTAATCATCTTAGGTTTGGTGGTAGTAAGTCACGGGCTTTCTCTGCATCTAAATCTATGCTATGTAAGTCAGCTAACTCTTTCATCTGTTCCTCTAGTGTACGTTTGACACTAGACGAAACCTTAGATGACTTACGTTTTATTTTAACTACCTTAGTCTTATGCTCATCAACAGGTGGTTGGCATACGACAAGGTACGGTTGGAAGTGTGTGAGCAACGCAGCGTCGGTCATCTTCTCCAGTACGTGAACCTCACATTCTAGTAGTGTTTCTATTGTCATTAGCGTATTAGTTTAATGTTATCGTCGCTGAAGATAACCTCTGCGGTAGGTGCGTGTGTAGCTATGCTATCGTATACCCAACGCTGATCGTCATCATCTGTACTAACATCTGCCTTGAACATCTCACCTTCTTGCGAGCGTTGCAGCCACGAGAGTAAGTCATGCCGCCACTTTACGCTATCGGCTGACACACCTTCGAGCGCAGGTTTACTTGGCGTACGCTTGATGTCACGTACGGCGGCTTTAAAATATATCAAAACGCCGTCGTCCATCTTACGCATGGAGACTTGTGTACGTAGCATACGGTACGCTTCGTTCTTATCATCCTCGGCTGTGTTGTGCATCAGCCATAGCAGCCCATCGTTGAGCTTACCATACAAAGTGTTGGAGCTATAGCCTGTGTTAGATGCTGGTACAAACACATCACCACCATCACACAATAGTTTATCCATGATAGGCTGCACCATCGCTGCTGTATCCTTTGTGTATGATGAACGGTGGATCTTTGGCGCAGCTAAATTCTGTGGTTTCTTAAGTTTTCCTACAACAATATCTATAGTTTCTTCCATATAAAAAATGTAATAACGGTGTTAGCAGTTATGAGTAAAAGAGAGGGGCAGCTTTTACTGGCCGCCCCTCTCTACGATACGCTTATCGTTTACGCAGTCTCTTCAAGAAGGGCTTGCATACGAGTAAGCAGTTCCGCACCTTTAGCTGCATCACCAGCCTTGAACGCATCCTTAGCCTGTTTGAACAGTGCAGGTGCGGTTTCGGCACGTTGATCAGGTCGCCATGCGTTAGCATCATCAGCAGAGAATAGCACACCGTCTGGGTGCTTATCTAGTAGACGCTGCTGTGAGTTGGCGAGATCATCTCCGCCAAGCCCCTTCGGCAAACCGTTCTTTACCTTGGAACGTATGCGAGATGCAACCTGTTGGTTAACGAGAGCGAGTACGTTATCTTCGCCCAGACCTTCGACAGACAGCTTCTACTGTGCTATCGAATTGCTTTACGGAAAACTTGAATCCCTTCCAGTCTCCGTCCTTATATGTTTGTTCAATATGTTGTGCCATACTTTTATGTTTTACTTTATGCTAGGGTTCTACTTAACTTCTAGACCCCCTTATTGGGGCCAGATACTACATATAAAGCAAGAATCGTGCCAAGTCAGTTACTTTCTAAAACTTTATTTTTTAGAGCGTAAGTTAACTCAGGTAACTCTTCTAGAACTTCATAACGTAGTAAGATTTGTTCTAACTCACGGTAATTACCGTTGATTGGTTCGTTGTCAGCGTACTCTATGAAATGTTGACGCTGATTGTCTGTCATTGTGTACCATAACTTGTGGTTTGTTAAGTAATGGTGTATATCGTGCCGTCTTTCACGTAATGGTGTAAGGTGTAGCATAAATGTTGACAGACGATAGTAAAGATCCTCACGGAACAGCTTATCTTCTATCAATTGCGGTACATTCTTACACGTTGCTGCTATGATACGGCATTTTGCTGTGCGTATCTTGTCACCGCCGACGTTACGATACGTACCGAACTGTATGAGTCGGAGTATCTTTGCTTGTAACGTAACAGGCATGTCGCCTATCTCATCTAGGAATAATGTACCAACACCGGCGCTCGCTACTAAGCCTTCTCTATCGCAGTAAGCGCCGGTGAATGATCCTTTAACGTGACCGAATAGCTCGCTCTCAAATAGCGTATCCGTGACGGCTGTTGTGTTAACTGTTGTGATGTCGTCTACACGTGTGCCGTGTAGTATCGTAGCTATTACCTCCTTACCTGTACCCGTGTCACCTGTGATTAACACAGGTTCGTTACGAAATGATAATGTTATAGCGTTCTGCGTTAGCTTACGCATACAAGAGTCAACTGTACTGTAAGCAGCCAGACGATTTGTTAACCGTCTCATTTCGACAGGTGTAGTCATTTCTTACGGCTACGACGCATCTTAGCGTAGATAGGTTCGGTTAGCTTGCGTACCCAACTGTAGTCAGTACGTGGTGGGCCTTTGTCTAGCTTTACACGTATGTCATAGTGACTACGTAGCATAGCCTCCCAACCTTCTTTAGTTTTAACTTTAATGTACGCTTCGTTATCCGTGAAGATAACGGTACGATCACCATACGGTTGACCCGCGTGTGTACGCGGTGACAGTAAGGCTACCTTACGAGGTGCTTTATTCGCATCTCTCTCCGCGTATAGTTTATCTAGCGTATCTTCGGCATCCTTACACTTCACCTCATCCTCGTTAGGAAACTTTATTATGTTATTAGGTTTCATCGTGCTATTTGTATCCATTCTCTTGTCGATATGATACGATTGCAGACGCTACAAGCATCTCCACTTACAACTGAGTTGTGCGTACCATAAAACTGTTCGCCTTTGTGTTGCCAGAAACCTCCACGCATACCTAACTCATCTGTGATAGCGTTAAGTCTTGCACGTGTGGTAGCTGTACCCCACCCTGCTAGTGTTACTTGTGTTCCGTCCTCTACGGTATGCCGTGCGATAAGGTTATCCCACAGTCGCATCTCTACGCTACCGTCGATGTTCCGTCTAACGTTGGTGTTAGACTTACTAAAGCGCTTGCCTTGTACGAAAGCGCGGGCTGCTACACTTGATATTGCTGTACTCATGATACTTTACTTATTATGTTTACTAACTCCTCTGACGTAGTGTGTGGCATTACGTCACCTGTTAACTCTAGCTTATCATCTACGATAGTCCAGAACATACCTAGTGGGCCTAGCACAGCAACTTCCGCTGTTCTAATTCCGCCGTCGCACTTGTGATGCTTCGACCATTGTACGCTAACACTCCATTCGTTAGCGAAGAGTAACGTGAATCCGTTACCGAATTTGCTTTCTGTAAATGCTTGTTTCATAACTTAGGTGTTTCGTAATTTTCTGCCGCGTCAAGAATTTCTACTAGCTCACGTGGTTTAACGTAGCAGTTAATTCCTGTCCATTCGACCATAGATGGTAGCGTGTGTTCATCTAAACCTTCACCTTCACGCCACAATCCTTCTTCGTATTCGTATCGTACGTTATCTTTATGCACAATTACCTCTGCGCTTGTATGTCCGCCATCGCTTGTAGTCTTTCGATACCACGTTACGCTAACGGTCATGCCGTTAGGAAACACTATGTTGAATCCCTCTGGTGTGTTACTGTATGCTTTCATGCTTTAAGTATGTATGCTATGTGATTGTCGATTGTCGTACGATTTTTCGTGAGGAACATACGCATTGATAGCTTACTATCCTGCCACATAGCGTACAGTCCTTCGTCGTTACGTACCCATAGTTCTCGTTCGTTATTGTTCATTTCTTAAGGTATTCGATTTCTTTAAGTAACGTAGCACGTTCGAGATCAAAGTCATCTCTTATGCTATCGAGGATGATGGTAGCTTTGTGTAATGGTGTACCGAAGATACCCTTATCGTAGACCCACACGTAATCTTGTGGGTTGATCTGTACGTAAGCACTCTTTACGTCATTGAACCATCCTTGTGGCGTGGCGTAATCTATACGTACGTTATGTTTCGTTTCGTATTTGTTTACTGCTGTTTCCATGTTCATTGTTTTATGTTATACTTTCTGTTATCGTACGTGGTGGATACAAGCCCCACTCGCACGAACTGGTAACATACTAGCACATCGCGGGGTTATTGTCAATAAAAAAGTGAGTACGAGACGACGATTGTTTTATCGCCACTCGATTCCCTCCTGCCATAACCCAGCGGTGCGTTGTTCATGCTTCGTTAGGTGTACGGGACATGGATCGTGTACGATACCGTAGTCGTCGTGTCCTGCTACACCGTTTGTGTACGTATGCTTTCGTAGGTTACGAGCTTCGTTATATTTTACCTTACGTGGCTCAGAACCAAGAAAATACTCTACCGCATCCTCTAGTGATTCTATCGTACGTGTGTTCATTCAAACATCCCTTCGTCTAGCGTGTGATCTGTTTCTTCATCACTATCCTCGTCTACGCTACCGAGATCATCCTCTATGTCAGGTGCGAATAGCGAAGACCATTGTTCCTTTGCGGTAACAGCCTTGTTAATACACGCTACCTTGTTACGTACGACAGCAGCAACACGTTCTTCAATCGTACCTTTGTACCATATGACCTCCTGCAATGTATTACTNCAGGATGTTANGCGATGTGATCTCCCTACGCATTGGATGAGATCTATCGCAGACCACGTGGGTGGGAGTATGATATGCCTTGGCTTTGCGTTAGCATACATATCTTCGTGATGTAATGAGATCCCAACACCACCAGCCGCAACGGTCAGTAGCATATAGTCTTTCTCTCCACGCTGGAAAGCATCTACGTGACGCTGACGTTGTTCCGCACTTTGACCTCCTGTGATAAAGCCAATGCGTTCTTCCGGTACGTTGTATGTTTTCGTAAGTGCCAACCATACGCCACGCAACATACTCTTGAAGTTACTGCCTATGATAACCTGCGATCCCTCTTGCACAGCATTCCTACCTCGCGCTGCAATTTGCGGAGAGCGTAGCTCCTCAGCTTTCTCACGGAATTTCATCATCGCTACAAGGCGTGCCGCTACGATACCATGACCACGTTGACCACGTAACTCGTACAAATACTTCAAGTATTCTTCGTACGCTTCGTTGTACGCTGCACGTTCCTTGTCGTTACGGAAGTCAATCATAACGCATTCCGTATGTGCCTTGTGCTTAAACCTTACGTTCTTCAACGCTACGGTATACGGTTTCATCACACCTTTAATCCGTTCCATAGCAGCAGGGCTGTACGATGAGGGATTACCATACGTTGCGAGTGAACGTAGCACACTCGGTGCGGTTGACTCACATAACGGCAACACGTTATACTCACTCTTTATCCCACATCCAGTCATTACCGTACGTGCTTCACATACACGCTGGTACGGTGTAGCGGAGATGAACAAACGCTTCACCTTACTCTTTGGGATTTGCCGTACGACATTCGTACGTGACGAGCCATCATTCTTTAATGCCTGACACTCATCGAACACAACGAGGCGTGGTAGCATAACATCTGACCACGTATACTTCGTGTGTTCTGTACCTAACTCGACGACTGTCTTTGTACCGTAGTACATACAGCCACCAGTCTTAGGTGATGTTAGTGCGCTATAAGACATCACTAACACATCTGCTGTTAAACCATACGAGCGCAGCACACGTTGCGTTTGAAGTATGGTAGCAGCAGGAGCAATCCATAGCACAGGGATTGGCCCTCCACCTATGTTAGCATCTTGCTTGAGTTGTGGCAGGATGTCACGTAGCATCTCACACGTAATGTATGTCTTGCCTGTTCCCGTACCACCTTGCAGTAGCGCACCTTGCTCACGAAGTACGAGAGCGCCGAGTTCCTTCGCTGCGTCATGTTGGAATGCTATATCTTTTATAGCATCGTCAACAACTTTCGTTTCTTCTTTAGTTATCATATTGCTTGTATCTTACGTTAACCCTAACATACTTTTGATTTCTTTTGGTTTCATAGAGGAGAAAAAGTTTTCTATGATCTCCTCTTTCACACCTTGTTTCCTCAGCGTATCTTTCAGATCTTCGATAGCTTTCGCATCCTCTGCTACCTTCGCTGTTACCCTAGCATCTGCTGCTGCACACATACGCTCTCGCTCTGCCGCACGTTCCTTTCGCTAGATTCCCAACGAGCTTCCATTCGCTACGCCTCCACAATCTATGCAACCCAGGCCCGACGCCACGTACTTCACCTAGCGTTGGCCCTGCCCATCCTACGGTATCCGAGTCGTTCTCGACTACCATAGATTCTTTACCATAGTCACTATTCTCAATAGCGCACTTCGTCTCCTCGTCTATGATAACGTACGTTTTGTAGCCTATCACAAGCGATGCGAATAACTCTTCTGTTAGCGTAATCATCGTGAAGATCCTAACACAAGTGTGAGTATAATGAGTAACCAAGCGCCGAGCGATACTATAGTCGCTATCGTAGCTTGCCGATGTAGTTTCTGTAATTCTTTCATATAGCGTAATCAATGTGAAAGGTAACATAACCTTTCCCAAAGACCACGCTAGCCTAACACATCCTCCGTAGTATGTCAAGCTAAATCGTCGTAGCGTATGCGTAA
>JGI24006J15134_10001215_pt1 | contig 14825 bp, 19 predicted proteins | sample LinPmetageLP53_FD_15134 | JGI IMG/M metagenome (IMG submission 15134)
TACATTACCTGCGCCTGTGGTGTTTGCGTATAAAGCACTTGACCCAACAGCAGTGTTGTTGGATGCTGTTGTGTTTGCGGCTAATGCGCTAACACCAAAAGCAGTGTTGCTGTCTCCAGTAGTATGGGCTGTTAAACTTCCTGAACCTGTTGCTGTATTACCGNCTCCTGTTGTAAGTTTAGTTAATGCTTTACGTCCTATCCCAGTATTATCGTCACNAGATGTTAAGTCATCAAAAACTTCAAAACCTAAACCTGTGTTTCTCACAGCAGAACTAATAGTCCCTGTGCCACCATCATTACTTACAAGAATACTTCCTGTTTCAATTACATTAATACCTACGCCGTTGATTGTGCTTGAACCTGTAATAGCTCCATCTACTTGTAGCGTAGAGGCCATATCCACAGCACCGTCTANNTCNACAANGTCNANGTTAGTTGTGCCATCAANATCNATNTCNCCNGANATNTCNANGGATGCGCCTGTTAAAACACCTGTAACACCTAGAGTGCCACCAACGGTCATATCATCTGTAACGGTTAAATCATCGCCAACAACCAGGTCATCAACTTTAGTGGTGCCTGCTAGGTTAACGTCCGTCAATACATCATAAACCACACCACCAGAACCAGCTCCGTCAGTGGCTATAACTTTTGTTTCTCCCGCCAGGATTGCTATATTAGCACCACTACCGCAAGTGAAGGTTAATGTGTAAGACGTGGCGTTTTCCATCATCCACACTTTAGATACAGTGTTGGGTAAAAGCGTTACTGTACAGGCTTGACCACCGCCAGTAAGTTTAAGATACATTGCCCTATCGGAATCAGAAGCTCCATCGGCAATAGTGATGTTATCAGTTGACGCATTAGCAATAGCTCTAGTGCCGTAGCCTAACGCTTGTCCTATCAACTCGAGATTCGTGTTAGTTGTTGTACCCCACGTTCCACTAGCATCGCCCGTGGCCATCTCGTTGAGTCTTAAATTGTTTACGTATGTACTTGCCATTTTTGTTCTCCGCTTTGATTATACCTTATTTTTTACAAATATTAAGCAACTTCCTGCCAGTTTGGTGTTTGAGTAGTCGACACTGACGTGTACGTTGTTGTTATATTTCGTCCTACTCTTTCCCATACATTGACTGAATTAAGTGCAGAGGTTAATTCAAAACCTTCGGCTATCGTAACATCTGCGTTTGCCGAGGTGTCTACACTGCCTAGTGCCGACGTCATTGCTGCCAATGTAACGTCAAGATAATTATTAGTGCTTAAACTTTCGTTACCTAGCGCAGACGTCATTGCGGCTAATGTAACTGCGACATTCGCCGCACATGTAACAGATTCATCCCCTAGCGTAGTTGTTGACGCAACTGCGGAAACTCCTGTAACCGCCGCAGCTTGAACAGCAGTACCGTTATCTAAAGCACTTGTTCCTACATTCCCTGTAACTGCTACATTAGCTGCGGCAACAACTGTTTCACTACCTAATGCAGATGTGCCTGCATTCCCTGTAACAGAAACATCTACTGAAGTAGCACCCCAATAATCGGAACCCCAAGTGCTTCTACCCCAACCAGTTGCCACTTACGCTCCTATGCTATTCTTATAATAGCGTTTGAAGCATCTGCTGCTGGGAATTGTATAGTGAAATCTCCTGCGGTAGATGTTTTATCTCCACCAAAATCCAATACACAAACAGACTTGTCACTATTAGTGTCGTTGTAAATTAAACAGCCTCTAGCGGTAATGGTGCAATTACTAAAGGTTAAATCAGCAAAATCACCGATAGCCGTTGTTCCCGAGGCTACAGGGGTTATATTAGTTAACGCAGAACCTGTTGCTGTATAGTTAGTTCCACTAGCCTCGTTAGAACTTGTGTATGCCGTTGTTGCCGCCCCTAATGACGCAGAACTTGTGTATAACGCTAATTTAAAACTATTGCCTGACGATGCAGTAAAATTATGTGTTCCTGTCATTAACTCCACTTTAAATGAAGTGCACATTGCTTGTGATATAGCCATTACAGCCTCCTTAGTATTTTAGCCATTTCTTTATGACCTTGTTTATCTAATAAACCCGCCATAGTAGCTCTATCACTCGCTATAGCTTGTTTTATGTATAACAAAACAACGGACTGTATATGTTCCTTATATGCATTTGCTTGAGCCTTAACCATAGGATCTGCATTATCACTTACCGCAATCAGTCGCTCCATTACTCTTTCAGTCCAGTATTCTGGGCTTAAACCTTCGTTTTGTGTAGTTTTTACGCCTACACGTCCTAAATTACTCGACACATCAACACTAAACATTATGCAGACCCCTGCATTTTCATTTGATCATGTCTAGCTTCGTCTCTTACGTCTTTAAACTCACCTAAAATTTTCAACATAGCCAACGATTCCTGGAATTTCTGTTCATATAACATTATAGTGTCCGGAGAGGCTTTCATAAACACGGCCCCTTCGACTAAAGAACCGTATAACAAGGCATTAGGAGCGTTTTCAGATAACCAACTTTGATTATCATCTCCGACAGTTGTTAAAGAATTGGGTCGGTAATAGTAATGTAATTCACAGGTTAGCCCACTTGTTGGGGTCGGCGCTAAGATAAAAGAATCATTATCAAACAAAGCATAGTAAAGGGGTTGGCCAACTGTAGCGCGTGCTGGTGTGTAATCTCTGATCCAGGAAACGTGTTTAAGTAATAAATAACTGTAATTACTGTCGGAGTCTATAACCGCTAAACTAAAAGGCGATAAAAAATCAGGAGGGGTTTGTAGATACTCAAGACTTGCTGTTAGGTTTCCAGTTACGTTTTTACGAAATACAGGTAGCTGTACTGCTTTTAAAATACGTTCTTCGGCTGTTTCAATGAAGGTATTTAAGCTACTAGTGAAGGTTGTCTCAGTATTATCTAAGTAATTCTGAATCGTTGTTTTTAAGCCGCTGTATGTAAATCCTGCCATTATGTCTCCACCGTTACGTTACCTATCCCGCTTGTTGCCCCAAATCCATTAAAATCAGTCCCTATCGGGTCTGATGCAAAAGTCATTCCACCTGCTGAAAGGTTTGTAGTGATTATAACGCCTAATTGACTTTGAGGCAAAGGAACGTCAGGACGAGGTTTCCACAAAGATTCTGCATCTACTGTTAAATGCGGGGGTTGGAGTTGAGGATGTTTGGGTTCATAACACTCTCGGCATGTTCTAGACTGACCCCAAGTGGTTTTTGCTGTTTTATAGTCAAACCTAAAACTACAGGTGTCACATATGAAATAAGCGTATTTACCTGAAGCATAAGCCATTATGTATACTCGTATTTAGGGACAATCCTCAATGGCGAACGGTCTTCATCGTATCGTATCGCGTTAGCCAAGTCTTGTTCATATTGTTGTTTCATTATAGGTAATTTCTGTACGTTCTTTTTCAAGCATAAATAATATGCTAAACCCGAAACTAAACAAGGTGTGAATCGTGTTGGAATGTCTACGTCATTCGTAGATGCCGCAGAATCCTCAATAGTTCGCCAAACATAGTAAATGAGTTTGTCGGTTGAGTTCTCGGGCGTTGGGTATATGTGAATAACTGGTGATTTCAGCCGTTCTAGCCAGTAATTAGTCGACCTGGACTTAGTTGCTTTGTTGGGTATATTAATAAATTCATTACGATCTATCCGTTCTAACGTGTAATCAGTAACGATATTATTAACGGTTTTTTCAATATACGCATCTAATATGTCGATATCCGAAGAATTAATTGTATACTCATTAGTTCCTTCAGTAAGCGTAAGCTCTACTTTAGAAATCTCCCACATCTGAATACCTCTATTTGACCAATCGGCAAACATAATATTCATAGATCGACGGGCAGTGACTGCGTCATAAGCAGTACGAGCTTCTAAACCAGCAAGCTCGTATGCCTCTTCTATTGCAGTCGCGACATCTAAACTAAATGTACGAGTTCCTGAGGTAGCCATAATTAATAACTTTTAGTAAATTCAGCTACTATCGAATAATGGTCATGAGCAGTATGTCCATGAGTTGTTAGATCAACATCCCCATTTATACCGCTTCCTGCATTATTAGGAATACCGCCCCAACCTCTAAAGTCATAATACCCCGAAGAAACCCCTACTGCGGCACTTCCTCCGAGTAGAAAAGCAACAACATTAGTAGAAGCGTTCCATTCAATAGCAACTCTCATGCCTCCGACATCGTACCAAAGTTGAGTAAGTGTAATTCGTGTACACGTTTCTCCCTCATTATTAGCATTTAATCCAGAAACATCTATTTTAGCAACAGACGATTCTCCAGAACCATCAGAAATATTGGTGAATTTGTAGACTAGCCTTTTGTCATTATCAACAATTTTTTGACTTGTAACTGCGTCTGCCATGACTACTCCTAGATAATACCCGTGAGGTTAATTAATGAATAATCAGTAGTTACGTTAACAATCATAACTGTACCGATTACTTGTATAACGTCTCCTGCTGCTGGTCCAACAGCACCTGCGGCTCCTAGTGGAACTGCATGATTACCTACAACCAAAGTTCCTGAAGTTAATACGGCTTGTGGGCCAGAAACTGCAAACCAACCATAAGCACTAGCAGCCATATCGACTACAGTTACACCCAGTGTAGCGCCTGTTGTTGTAGCCGCTTGAACAATTTGACCACTTCGTGGATCAGGAATTAAAGTAACTCGTGAACTTGTTGTAATCGCTGTTGCTAGATCATCGTAGCACGTAATCACTATTGAAGGATCTGCTGAATGGTCATGTGCTGGATTAGATTGTATCCGAAGCATCTGACCTTCACCTGCCGCATCATTAATATATAGATAACCACCTGCATATTGATTAAGCGTTATATCGGTTCCTGCGGTTTCAACCGAAATTGCAGTTTCTCCAGCAGCCACACCAGCGGTTGGTGTTAAATCAAAGTGGTGGGCAATAGATGCCGCATGGGTTACGCATTTTCCTGCTGTAACCGCAGCTGCTGCTAGCCGACCATAACTATAAACAGTGTTGCCGTAAAGCAATCGACTGCCTAAAGGAAATAATTTAGAAAGCCCAGAAGTGAAGGGGTCTACTGTACCGTACTGGCTACCGCCCTTACCTACGATAAAGTCAGCAGGACCATATCCTGTTGCCGCCGCGTATTGAACGTGTGCGCCAGAATCGTTATAAATATTGCCGTCTGAATTGATTACTAAACCATCGGTGATGGCTCCAGTTGCTGCTGTTACGTCAATAGTTTTGAAACCATTTTCGGACCTGACTGGTCCATTGAATGTAGAATTGCCCATAATTTTTTCTCCAGAAAAAATAGGTCTTATCGTCTCGGCTTGTCTGCTAGGTCAGTCGATAAAACAAAATTAATAAATCCTAGTGCTCCGATTGTATATCATTCACCTATAAAAGAAAAGGGAGCCGAAGCTCCCTTTAATTAACTCAACTTAATGAATTACGCTCCTGGAGATCCGAAAATACCTCTCCAGTCACTCCAACCAAAGCTGTAACGCTCACGCGCCTTGTATCGTACATTACCCGTCTCGAAGTCGCCTTCCATACTGGTAGATACAGCAGTTCTAACGAAGTGTTTCAATCCGTTAGGAACATCAGTTTTGATGAAAAACGCATCAGTATCGGTTAGATAATGGTTAACAACATAGCCTTCTGAGATCATTCCCATGTTTCTAATTGCGTTAATATCATTATCTGAAGAACCAACTCGTCCTGGAGTTTCTAAAAGCCGATCAGCAACAAATTGCAAAGCAGGTGGAATAATTAACTTCCGTGCTTGTGCGTTGACTTTAAGGTTACGTTCATCTTTGAAGTCTGCGATGTCAATCAACGCTTGTTCAAGTGAAGTTTCATTCAAGTCTGCTGCCGTCGATAGCTCATTTTTCAGAGACACGTTAGAAACAGTCGGGTGAGCAGTAGAACATAGCTCTACACCATCACCACCAACATATGAAGAACTAAACGCATTATTCAATACGTTAGCCGCTTTCACTTGCTTAGTCTGTTGCATAGACCGTGCCAGAGCGCGTGTGTATCGTGAAGAAAGAGTATCGTAAAGGTTATCTTCGATAGCTTCTTCGGTCAACGCAAATGCTAGTGCAACGGTTTCGTGTGTGAAACGTGAAGTCCAAGACTCTTGAGCTGTGTCATAAATGACAGCGGCTCCTTCGCCTTTAGTAGGTGCTTCACCAAAACCACTCAACATTACTTCTTCCTCGAACGCTCTTTCAGAACTTTCGGTGTCGAAGATGTCTTCGTGCTCGTTATTATATCGCTCATACTCTAATCCAAAAAGAGCATGGAGTCCAGGAACTAGTTCTTTAACTAGTTGTGCTCTGTTAATCGCCATTAGTTATCTCCTTAGATTAAACAGCAAATGTGTTAGTCGGGAATGTGAAATATCCTCTCGCATAAGCACCAATAGAGTTGCTTGGTTGCGAGGCGAATCCTACACATAACGCTACACCACTTGAAGTAGTTGCGGTTGCCCCTTCTTTTGATCGTCCAGTAGTTGTGCTACCAGCAGTCGTAGAAAGAGTATATTTAGACCCAATAAAGCTTACAGCAGGAGTTCCTGCAGTAAATTGAGCCTCGTAAACAACAGCAGGATCATTATAAATCAATGCTTCTGCGTCGTCTCCACCTAGTGTTGCAACACCGCCAGTCCAAGTCTTTGAAAACGTTGGAGTGCCATCGGTTGCGGTATAAAATACCCCGTAGAACACACCTATGGGGGTGGTAGTCGCCGTGCCTTGAATAACGTAACCACTTGATAAAGTTACAACATCTCCACTGAATATTGATGCTGAAGTTTCACTAGCGATTCTCATTTTCGCAGGACGAATAACACCACCATACATGTGATATGCAGGGGTAAAACCATCGGGTTTATCTGTATTAGCCATTATATTCTCCTAAAATGCTTAAATACATAGTTATTGTTTAAGTGCCTTTGTTGGCGTTTTTACTGCCAAATGCAACTTTAGAAGTCCTTTGGATGTCTCCATCCCGTATAGGCATTCTTCCGTCACTTTCTCGCATATAGTTCTGGTCTACACCGTCCATAGCAGATTTTGCTTGGTTTGCGAAGTACGCTGTACGTTCTTCTGCGGTTTCAACGGGTACTTTTGCTAGAATTAACCCACCAACTCCAATTACTCCTGTGTTGCTTCCGCTATCTATCGTAGGTGCTTCAAATTCAGGATAATCTTCTGCTCTCACAGGTTCATATCCCTCTCTAATACGTTTAGACATATTAGATTTATCATCTTGTCCTCGAGTAGCTTCACGAATCCACCTGAATTGATATCCAGGAGGTGCTTCAGGGGCGTCTAACATTGACGGGGGTTTCCAGGGTGTTCTGCGAGTTTGAGAGGCTCGTGTCTCTGCAGATCGTGAGTTACGATCAGTGGTGACATCTGTTTTCTTATCTTCAGTCATTTTATACTCCTTCAATATGCTTGGCATATTCTTCAAGCGGCACATTCAGTCGTTTAGCGATTGCTACTTGACTGGGCGATAGCCTGATTTTGCGTGAGGATCGTCTACCACTAGCACCACGGCTAGAAGCAGCAACCTGTTGCACGGGGACAGATTGCTCATTTAAAAACTTGTGTGGAAAATTATCTTGCATACGTTTATCTACTTCAGAATAGTATCTGTCGGAAGTTGGATCTATTCCTCCTTCGACAAGTTCTTTATGTATTCCAAACGCCGCAAATGTCATTGCATTATCATCTCCAAACCATTTATTATTCGCCGCCCATCGCTCTGCTTTTGGATCAGGTCCACTAGCTTGTTGCGGCTGTAATGTGGGCTGATAAGCCTGAACAGGGACTTGCTGGGGCTGGTTTCTATCTCGCACGTTTTGCTGAGCAGATAATCGTCTTAAATTTTCTGCCTCTGCGCTTACCCTGGAGAGTTTTTCAGTTGCATCAGCAACTGCTCCACCATCTCCTGCGTCTTGAGCTTCCCTTAAATTTTGTTTAGCTCTTTGGATTTCTGATTGTACCCTATTGTCATACTCTTTGAAAAGGGAGGAGTCAGAGTTTTTTAGTTTTTCTTTTAAGCTGGTTGCGGTTTGGTTAACACTTTGAGCAAAATAAACTGCCTCATCCCGTTGTCTTTCAGCTTCTCGCATTTTATAGGTAAGCTTATCAATACGTCTCTGTACTGAATCAGTTATTTCGTCTAACTCGTCTTTAGGTTGAGTTTGTTTTGCTTCAACGGTAACTTCATTTTTAATTGAATCGTCAACGTCTGCAGCATGTATATCAACTTCCCCTTCGGGAAGTTCTAGTTCTATACTTTCTTCTTCATTATTTTGCATGAGTCTTCCTCAAGAATGTTATGATAAAATTGCTTCGGGATCGTCAATACAGGCTAAAATCTCATCATCATTTAAAAGACGCATATCGCCACCTTCTATTTGAAAACGAGCACCTGCATATCTGCCAAAGATTACCCAGTCTCCTTCTTTACACCACGCTCCCTCAGGGAACTTATGTAAATCACTGTACGCATCGGGGCCTACAGAAACAACATAACCTACAACAGTAGCAAGTCTTTCTTTATCAACCGTTGCTTTAGCTAAATGTATACCGCCTTTAGTGACCGTAGATTGGGTGAAGGGTAATATTAAAATACGATACCCAGTTGGACGGGGTAAAGATTTTGCATGAGAGCTTATGTTTTCCGGAGTAATTACAGGCTCTGGGATTTTCTCGGGAGCCGAATCACTTCCAAAAAACGGTAATACTCTATCTGGAACAGTTTTTGTTTCGACTTTATCAGTCATTTGCATCCTCCATATTGGAATGTAGGGTTTGAATCTCCTGTTCAGAGAAACTCAAACCTGCGATTTCACCAACTATCCTTTGGTATTGTTCAAAATCTTCAATACTTCCGGAAGCCAGTGTGTGCGTAAGAGCTTCTTTTCTCTCACGATATTTACGAAGCAAATGCTCCGTAGCTAAGATATAGTCCACTTATTTAACTGACCTATACCAAAGAAGTCCTTTAGTCTGCCCATTTGCTCCCTTAACTTTAGCTTTTTGAGGTTTATCTAAACAAACCCCCGCAGTAACCGTTTTAGTTCTAGTATTGTCTTTTATTGAAGACTCACTAGACTCGGATCGATTAGATTGTTCAGACGGTGAAGGGAAACTCTTCATTTTGTCGTAATACTCACGCATTATTTTTCTCCATTTTGTTTTCTACTTTCTCGAACTGTTTTAACGAGTTCGGTGTAGTTCTTTTCAGCATCAGTTTTTGATTTTTGCTCAAGCTCTTGTAATTCTATAGCAGACTTAGTATCTTGTACTCTAAGATCCGCTTGTATTTTTTCACGCTTGATTTGTGCATCTAGTTGTGCTTTCATCTCAACAAGTTGTGCATCTCGCGCATCGTCTTCTGTTTTTTGTGCTAACTGAGCTTGTTCGTGTTCAAGTTGTGCATCAAACATTTCACGTTGGGGATCTTGTTGTGCTGCGGCTTCTGCATCGGCTAATGCTTGAGCTTGTCCCGTAACTTGTTGTGTTGCCTGTGTTGCCATCATAGCAATTTGATTCATCATTTCGGGTTCCATTTCCCCATCCTCTAACATAGGTAACGGCTGTCCCATTGCTTGTTCTATTTGCTGTCTATAAAGCAAAGACTGGTGTTCTTGTATGTTTGCTGCTATTGCGTCTAACGCCATAGAATTTTCTTGCGCCATAGGGTTTTCCATAAATGACGAATGAGCGCCTATGTATGCTTCATGGTTTTGGAACGGATACGCTTTTATAGCACTTCCTGTCATAGCGGCTTGTTGCTCACTAATCGGATCTCGAGGAGGTACTTCTGCTTCAGGAGGCAATAATGCGTCAATATCTTTGATATTCAGCGCAATGTACATTTTTCGGTAAGATTCGCGTAAATCGTGCAATTCTGGGGCGGCTTGAGCCATTTGTAGCTGTGTTTGAGCTAAAGTGATTCTTTGCGTCATACTGAAGATATTTGGGTCACTTACGGGGATAACATCTACAGAATTATCAAAATCCTCTTTAAATACGTTTTCTGACGAACCATGGACTTGATAGGGGTATTCTGGAGGTAAAAACTCACCAAACACTCTTTTTAAGATTTTAAACTCGGTTCTTTGTGCGTAATGTAGCCTTTTATGGATAGCAGACATAACTCTCTGTCCTTTCTCCAGTAAAGCTACCGTTGTCCCCACAGGGGCTTCAGAGTTTCCGTCTCCCGTAGGTGCTTCTACTGTAGCGGCAAACCTCTTGCCCGAATCGACTAAAGCGCCCAATAACGTAGTTAAAGTACCACTTGGCTCTTTATAAGGTAACGGCAAAAACGCATCTTGTAATCGACCTCCAGGAGCATCAACATCTCTCCATTCTCCTGGCTGTAACGGGTCATCATGTCGTTGAATATTCAAACCACGTGCTTTAAATCCTGCTGGAAGGTTAGAAAGTGTTCCTGCGTCAATTAATTGACGTAAAATTGCTGTAACAGACTTAGTTAAGCCGCCCATCATGTGAATTAAGCCAAAACCATAAAACCCTAGTCCAGGAAGAAACTTATAATGCGTAAAATGTTCAATTTTCTTGCGCATTGGGTCGTTTTCGTTGTAATTTGGCCTAATTGAAAGAATTTTGTTGTTATCTTTGCAAATAGTCACTACATACGGAAGTGCTACCCCTGTTTCTTCGCCATTTTCGTCTAAATCTTCGTGTCCCTCTAAATCGAGGTCTACGTGTATCTCTAATATGGTGAATTCTTCGTCACTTATTGTTCTAGTTAACCCTTGTAACTCATCTAGTTTTTCACTAACCTCTGTAGTCTCTATGCCTCCTCCAGGAGACATCATATCGAGGTCTCTATAAAACCCAGAACGTTGTAATTTACGTACTTCGTTCTCTGTCATGTGAATTACATGGGTAATTCTAGGAGAGGTCAATAGATCTACGGCATAATAGGGAACAACTAAGTCCTCAGACTTAACAAAACGGGCTACTGCTCTTCCAACTGCAGGATCATAATAAACTTTTTTAAAGGCTGAACCCGATAACGGAAGATAAAACAGAAGTTGGTCCATTTCTGGGTCATATTCTTCCATTTTGTATGTAATTTGATAATTCATGAAGTTTTTAACGCGATTAGCTTTTTCGAGCTTATTAGTATCGGTCATACCTAAAACTTCGGTATCTACAGGTCCCCCTGCAGGAAGCATTTCTTTATAGGCTTGTGCTTGAAACTGTGTTACGGCTTCTGCAAGAATAGGGTGATGAACGCCGGAAGCGCCAACAAACGGTTGTGTTCTAGTTGTTGAATTAATTCCTAATAAATCCAAGCCCTCTACGTATGTTTGAAACCAGTCTGTTCTGGAATCTACATCTTCTTCGAAAGAACCGACTAATTCATTAGCTATTGTATTCAGTTCTCGGTCATCCAGCGTTTCTGCTAGATTTTCTCCAAACTTAGACGGCTTTTCGTCAGGCATGTCACTGCCCTTAATTACAGAACCATCCGGTTGAACAAAAAGCTCCGTTTCTTCTTCGGGCTGTTGCATAAGTTCTATCTCAATGTCTTCTTGAGAGTTAGGAACAGATGAGTACATTTGTTTTTCAATAGCCATAGTGATAAATCATAGTATGATTCTGATTAATAATAAACCCTTTCTCTGTCATAATACTCTTCTTCTTCAAAATAGTCACTGGTTAACTTCAAAAAGCCGCCTTCTCTGAATCGAGCCAACGCTAACGTGGTCGCATCTACTAAATCATCATTCTCTCCTGAAGGAAAATCTGAAACTTCTTCCATGAGTTCTTCACCAAAACGATTGTCCGGAACCCAAACGCGACCGTCTTGGAAAATAGGCGATACAGAGTTTAATCTAGCAATCTTGTCCTGACCTTTTCCTGGAGAAAACGTGTTGACAGGAATACCAACTCTACGTAATTCTTGAACTAAAGGAATCCCCGAAGCTTTTGCCTCAATAATAACAACATCAGGACTCCAAAACTCATACAAACGTAATGCCTCTGCTTTTAACTCAGGAAAATCAAAACGTTCTTTAATACAATCTATTAATATTAAATGGGCATCGTTGCCGTGGTAGATCTCTTCACCGATTTTACCCTCAGGATAAAATACGCCCCATGTTGTTATAGCCGTAAAGTCAGCTCTTTCGCTTTTTAAGAACGCTGTATCGTATGATTGAATTAAATAATCACACTTAGGCGGTTTATTTTCATCCCAAATCTTAAACCAATCTTTGGGAATAATCGAAATACCCTCCCCTGTTGGTCTTTGCATATATTGTGCGGCCCACTTAGAAGGGCTAACTGATGCTTTAATGCTTTCTAATTCTGATAATGACCAATACTCTTTCCAAAGAGGCTTACCACTTGGCAATATTGCAGGAAATTCTATAATTTCCCATTGATCAGAACCTTCGTCTTGTGCCATTTTTCTTGTTAATCTACCCGTTAGATCTTTTTTATTCCAACGAGTCATGACTATTACGATTGCCCCTCCTGGTTGCAACCGCTGACGAGGACCTGCCATAAACCATTCATACGCTTCGTCCATTGCTTTATCGGACATCGCATCTTGCTCAGAATGAGGATCGTCAATAATGAACAAATCCGCACCCCGTCCTGCTAATGCGCCACCAATACCTGCGGCATAATATTCGCCGCCTTTGTTTGTTAACCATTTACCCGCACTACGACTGTCCGCTTTTAGCTCTGTATCGGGAAATAGCTTATGGTATTCCTCACCGTCAATTAAATCTCGGGTCTTACGTCCGAAGTTAATCGCAAGGTCAGCGGTGTGTGTTGCTTCTATGATTTTTAGTTTAGGATTTTTCCCTAATAGATACGCAGGAAACAAATGAGAAGCAAACTCAGACTTCGTGTGCCGAGGCGGCATATTAATGATTAATCGTTTTAATTTACCACTTGCAATATCATCAAACGCTTTAGCCATCTTTACATGGTGATCGCCATTGATAAAATCAGCCCAGATAGCCTTAACAAAATGCATAAAGGTACTGGTGGATTCTTCTTGGAATTCACGTTTAGTGAGTTCTTCTAGTAAAACGGTAAACTCTTTAGCTTCCGCTTTAGTTAAATGCGATAAGTCTATGCTTTTTAACGCTTTTAACTTCTCAGCGTTACTGCTCATCTAATAATTTTCTTAAATAATCATCCAAATAGGGGTTATCGCCTGCTTCTCTTGCCATACGGTCTTTCACTTCCTTCTGTATAGCAGCAAGTTCTTCGGGACCATATCCTGGTAAGTTATCTGAGTCACTAAGAGCGTCAGACAACTTTCGCGGCATAAGTTCTCCCTCTACTGTCGGCGATAAAGTCCTTAATCCACTTTTTCCGCCTTCAGACGCTCTAACATTAGTTGGGGCGTCGCCAATACTCTTAGCCTTTAATTCATTGTATTGTTTAGAATAGTTATACGCTTCTTCTCTATACTTTGATTCTGCTCTTCGGGCAGGATCTCCGTCCTTAGGAATGTTCAGCTTTTCACGTGCCGCATTAAATCGTGCTCGCTTCATCTTTTTTGCTATTATCCTAAGGCGTTCTGATACCGATTTAGAAACTTTTGATGCCGGAATAAAGGGAACCATACTTAGGATTGACATAAGTCCGCCCCCAAGAGGATCGCCCTTCTTCATCATATCGACGCCTTCACTTACGCCTTGTACATCACCTAAAAGAGGAATCATTTCGGCAAACATAGAAAGATTCTTTCCCTGCCGCTGAGCCGAAGCGTTATTAGAAATCCCGTTACGCTTTAAAAACTCAGTAATACGTTGCCGCTGAGCCTCCAACGGGGACGGTTCGTATGCCTCTATTGTTCCGTAATCTTCTTCCATTTCGTAATCCTTCGTAAGTAAAGCGGTTAAACTTGGGGGTGGAGTCCTTAATTACTCATCCTTGTCCGAATCGCGGTAATACTCAATTACCGACAACGTCTGCCGTATATATCGCTTGACCTCAGCCATATTATTAGATAAATTCTCATAACCCTTGTTCGTTAATCCGTAATACGCCTGCGAAGGTGCCTCTCCATTCTCCAAATCAACTAAATACGCGGCCATCGTTTCAGGCGTTAATACTCTCCACTCTACAAGCATCGGGGAAATTTCATTAGGCAACGGGGGATGATACATCGGAGCAGGAACCTCTATCGTGACAACCTCAACAGGCCTCACCTCAGGGACAGTAAATCCTGAAAGCGATGAACAACCGCTACTCAGGACTATCGCTACTACTATCAGTAATCTCTTCATCAAACTGCCTCGGATTAGTTAAACTCTGTAACTCGCTACCAACCCGAGCCGTTCCTTTGTTAACAATCTTCTCGATTAATCCAGGCTTAGACATAGATAACATATTGAGATCATGCCTAGCAAATGTCTGCTTTAAACGATTGACCTCCGCCTGTGCCTCACTATTTACACCAGCAAGAGCCGTAATCCGAACCTGACTGGCCTTCTCTCGCTGTAACTGGTCCGCAATCTGCTGATTCTGCTTCTCAATCGAATTCTCTAGCAATAACTGGTTATCCATCGACTGCTGCAACTGCGTAACCAATGCTAACTTCTCAGCCTCCGACTTATCATAATACATCTTGAAAGAGCCTAATGAGGCTAGTAATAATAGACCAACAATACCCGCAACTTTAAATCCCATCTCGAAAGTATATTCCAAAAAATTTTTTCTCGCAAAATTTTTACATCTGTAAAATATATGCAAGCAAGGATGCAAGTCCAGGGGCGGGCGGGTG
>JGI24006J15134_10001216_pt1 | contig 14818 bp, 32 predicted proteins | sample LinPmetageLP53_FD_15134 | JGI IMG/M metagenome (IMG submission 15134)
TCTGCATCACACCAACTTAAAAACTCCTCTTTAGCTTCTTCTAACTCTTCTATATCTAAGTTAGCAAAACTATGTACTTCAAAATCTCTACTCATTGTCGGACTCCTGTTCTTTTAATTGCTCGTAATTATCAAAAGCATTATGAAAAAGGTCATTATCATTTATCCAATTTATTAATCCTTTTCTATTTACTATTTGAAAACTCTCTCCGCTCTCATGGTTATAAAAATGTATTGGTTTAAAATCATCTTTCATTGTTGGTCTCCGTTATTGTATAAATCTACCGTAGCGTAATAAACCGTGCCGCCCGCGTCGGGGTTAGACTCAATCGATTCTTGTACTACGAATTTGTATTCTTTCCAAACGTAAGTGTGAATCACCAGTTCACATAATTGTCCCATACCGTAGTTAATCAATCCAAGGTTTTTGTAATGGGTGGCTTTTAGTTCTAATAGAGCCATCAGTGCGATACCTCCCTCTTCGCCAGTTAATCGATCTCCGTTAGCTCTAAGCGTTTTAACAACTTCGGCTAGGTCGTAATCGATTCGTTGTAACCTAGTTTCTTCATCTTCTAACGCTTCATCAATCTCTTTTAACAGTCGATCAACGAGGGCTGGGTCTTGTATAATTTTAGTCATTTTATCTCTCCGTTCTCTAACCTAATCACCATGCATGTGCCTCCGAACTCGTGGGTGATATAAGTATAGTTATCATCTTCACTCATTTCGGTAGTAATAGACCAATCATCGTTATAATAATCACCTAACTCTTTACCTTTCGGTGTTTCGGGAAAGTCAGCGGCGTCTGCTCCTTCGTATATTTCCCCACCATTTTTTAGTTCTATCCAGTTTTTCATATCTTTCTCCTTTCTAGTTAATCGCGGTAAACCTTACCGCGTTAGGTATATTATAAAGGGGACTACTTGCATTTTAAAGCAGCCCCCCGAGCCTATTATTCATTCAGTAGTAATAACTCTAGATCGTTACAGGTATTTAGATATTCAAGCCCTAAACGATAGGACAGGAAATCAAAAGCATCACTTACTTTCACGGAATCTGCAAACCACTTCGCCAGTTCAAAACCACCACCACTTTCATAGTTTATGTGATCCATAAGTATGTAGACCGTTTGATCAGCAGTAGCATTCCATTTAGACATTGCGTCCGTAGATTCAACATCCGTAATATTCACTATCACGTCAGTATCTAACAGCTTACGAGTTTCAGGGGATATTTCCAAAACTATACTAGCCCCAGATTCTTCACCCCATTGAGCATACACACACGGGATATTCCCGTCGAAATGTTCGGGGTAATGTTTATCTTGCGTTATAAAGTCGACCACTCCATGTTCCCCTCTTATGTCTTCGGGGCTTAACTCATAGTATCGCAAACGGTGGAATCGATTGTGGTGTTCGCTCACTGCTCTAACCACTGGTCGGACGTATTTCACATATTTTTTTAAAGTACTCATATCTTTCTCCTTTCTAGTTAATCGCGTAAACCCTTACGCGTTAGGTATATTATAAAGGGGAGCAAACCGAAACTAAAGCAGTAACTCGAGCCGCCACACGAGCCGTTAGCCACGGTCCTTCAACTCCTTTTCTATGTTGTCCATAATTAACATAATCGTTTTATCGGAAAATGTAGACGAATCACATTGTTTAATAAACTCTCCTTTAATAGAGTAGACCGCTATATTTATCTTTATCTCAAAATCTTTAACAACGTGCTCAGTAGTTTCTTTTTTAAATTGTTCTAATCTTTCTGCAAGAAAATGATCTTCTTCATTAGTTACGTCAAGACTGTTTAAAAACTTTTCAAATAAATTATTCATTANNTGNNCTCCTCTCTAAAACTTAAAATAAACCTACTGTTACAATCATGGTTATCTGATGTTGCTTTGTAGGTATTTTTACCTCTAGTCTTTTTAATATCAAAACTATAGTTTGTATCGGTATGAACAAGTTCTCTAAATATTTGTTTTATATTCTCCAGTAGAAAAGTTTTTTCTCCGTTGATACCTCTCCAATTTAAGTTATATCCTCTAACAAAAACCTTTTTCCCAATATATTTATCAAAGTATTTAAGATCGTAAATAAAATCCTCATACTCATATTCGTCTGCATAAGGTTCTAAAGTTGCACCATAAAATTTATCCATTACCTGTACTCCCAAAACCACCCTCGCCTCGTTTTGTTCTTACTGACCAATCGTCGACAACTGTAAACTGTGCTTGAAACACTGGCATAATAACTAGTTGTGCTATACGGTCTCCGTTTTGTATAAGGTATTCTGTGTTGCTATGGTTTTTGAGGTGCACTATGAGTTCTCCTTGATAGTCAGAATCAATTAATCCTACTACGTTTGCGGGCAATATGCCTTTAACACCTAATCCTGATCTAGGCATAATCATAGCACAAATCGTAGGGTCGTTGATATGTATACCAAATCCAATAGGGAATCTCCAACTATCTCCTGGGCTCAGTGAACAAGTATCGCAGGATCGTAAATCTACTCCTGCAGAACCTTCAGTAGCGTATTCGGGAACTCCTCGTTCTTCCGCACGTGCGTCGAAGAACTGTATTTCTACTTTTGCTCTCATGCTAAACCCTCTTCTTTTAATACGCTAGAGTCGAGTATACTTTCTACTTTATCAAAAGGATTCATAGACTCCCTGTTAGCTTCGAAAACGGTATCAGCGAGGCTTTCTATATCATATCCGTTTTGTTCTTCGAATAGTTTCCCCTCTCGCTCTATTAATCCTTCGCTGTTCTCGGAACCACCTGTCCACGTCTCACGTTCAACAATCTCCCAATTTTTAATCCAGTACACTCCGTTATCTCCTGGATCTCCAAAGTTGCCATAACATCCTACACCTAGTGATAGAGTACCTCCTAAGTAGTTGCCGATAACTTGTGTTAATCGAGCCATACAATAAGTGGGGTCACCACCTCGTATACCTAATCGTTTACCTGCGCGTAAAAAAGCTTCTACGCTATCCCTACCCCCGTTCCAATGTAAGTAAATGGCGGGCGATTGATCTTTTTCAAACTGTTTTGATTTAAATGCTATTACTGCTCTATTTCCCATTTATATTCTCCCTTTAAAAGTTTGTTCTAAAGCAAATTTGACCCACTGCGCATTGTTGCGGGCTTGGTCTATATCTTTGCCGTAGATAATATGTAGATACTCGTTAACTAACATATGTATCTGGTTTTGGAACGGATCATTAGGGCGGTCACTATCTGCAATAATATTGCAAATGTAAGTAACTGCCCCCATACGCACTTCTTCTATTTCGTTGTGCATAAGTTTATCGACTTGCTCCTGTACTAGGTCTGCAATAGTCTCTGTTGGCTTACTCATCTTCGCTCTTCTTATCAGCTTCATAACAAGCGCCACATAACATTTTATCTATAGGCACTTGGTCTAAATCTTTATAGCCATTATCTTCATAATTATTTTTATCAATAATATAATCAGCTTTATAGCCACATTCGTTGCAACAACCTCTACTCATCTTCGTCACCTGTTATTACAACAGTCCCATCGGTATGTACAAACAGTGCTTCTTCCGACTCAGCAAATACACCAATCGTTAGTTCTTCCCCGTCTCGGTGCGTGAATACAATATCAGTTATCCATGTATTGTCCCCTTTGATTTCTGGGCGCAGTCGCCTTGGTTTCTCAGCAACTATTTCAGTCACCGTATGTAAATTAATGCTTACACTCATATCTTTCTCCTTTCTAGTTATTTATAAGATACTAACTACTTTACTCTCCAAAATAGCCAAAGTAAAGCACTGCTACGAGCCTTGTGACTTTACGACAGACTTCATAGCTTGGTACAACGCTCGCCCGCCTTTCGGATCCTGGAATATACGTTGTAAGCGTTGTTCGTTACCTTCATGGTCTTTTACTACTTGTTGAACAGGTTTTGATTCATTCCAATCTACTCCTTGTTCTTTAAGCATTTTTCTTATTTTCTTAGCTTTTTTAGAATTCATTATTTTCTCCCGATATCTTTTATCTGACTTTTGGGTATTACTTGATACCCTCCTTTATTGTACGCGACAGCAACAGTGTATTGTTTGCTAATTTCTTGTTTGTATGAAGTGTCAACAGGGTCACTAACAGTACCTGTCAATTTAAATGAAGGATATTTCTCACGATGAGCTTTATCTTTTTCAATAAGTTCTTGTACATGATCTACTCTATTTTGAACATCCATACTTCCGTAAATTTTTCCCATATCTTTCTCCTTTCTTTTTTAGTTACCTATATAGTTTAAAGGGCAACAAACCGAAAATAAAGCAGTGTTGAAGAGCGTTTAACTACCCGAGACGCGGATGAAATAACCGCTAGGGCTGACTCCCCCCTCTTCAACTTTGTGTTAATCATTCCTTCTGCTATACAAAGAATGTGATTTGGAGTCAATTTATTTAAAATCTTTAAGACTTGTAAAAATCAGTTAATTCTTTCATTCGGGCAGGTATAACTTTTCCTGCGTTACAGTCCGTACAACATTTACCTTCTGCAATGGGCTCAGGGTTATGCCCGAACTCCTCTTTAGTTTCTCCACATAAAACACATTTCATATCATTCTCCTTTCTAATTATAATAATAAATCAAGTGTAGATAGTTCGGGTATGGTTCCTGCCTATCCCTAATTCCGCCTTCACCTACTTCACCTATTAAGTTTCTGGATTTTACAAAGGCACATCCCCTGTCTACACTCTAGTCATAAACTTTCCTAAGAAAAAAGTTTATTAACGTACTAAATACTTTACCTACGAATTACGCGAAAGTAAAGCAGTAAAACGACTTTTACGAACAACTACATAATTCTCTTCTTCTGGTCGTGTAGTTTTCCAAACTGCGTATAATTCTCTCATTTTTTCATCACTCATTGTATTGTCCCCTCTTTTACAGTGTTTTCATAAAGTGCTTTATATATCTCGTTTCCTTCCATAGCCATGACATGATGAAACTTTTCAATTACTTTATCTACGTTTTGTAACATAGTTTCCCCTATTGGTGTGGGTAATGTGTCGTCTTCAATCATATTTAGGATATAATCGCTGTACATAGTCATTGCTGTACAAACTATGATTAAAGTCGTGAAGTCTATTTTTAAAGAAACTTCTTTATCCATATCAGGAAGTTCCCCGATATTTAATATATTTACTTCTTCATCCATTTTTATTATTTATGTGTTTTTCTATTTCATCATATATAAAATTAAAAAGAACATCTCCCGAAATTTTCGATTGCCCTTGAATGCCTGTTGTTAAATGTCTTGCAATAGATTCTATGTTTGTAGTAACGACCGTTCCGTCGTTTTTTGTTATTTGTATTTGCATGATTCTCCTTTTTAGTTAAGTAACAATATCGTACTGAGATTGTTTTATCTCAGTACAACATCATACACCCCTTTGAGTTACAGAGTAGGGGCAACACTCCGATAGTTTTACAACTCGACGAAATAACCTTCATCAATAAGACGTTTCTTATAGAACCTAAAGATTCTAAGAGGATCTTGTCTCGTTGATAAAAAGCCTTTCTTCACTGCTAACGCGACTAACTCTTGAGCTGTGAAACGGGAGGGATCAATCTCTCCTTTTTCTGCAGACTCAGCTGTGTCGACTAAAGCAACGATCTGAGGAGTAGTTTTATCTATTTCCTCAGACTTAGGGTACTTGCCCGTATACATAAATTGTTTACGAGTAGCTCCTTTTCCAGTCGTGGTCGGCTTAGGAACAGTTGTTCCTATTTTGCCAGAACCGTTCGTAGCTTTCGCTTTGACTGGTGCTTTTTTAGCAGAGATTTTTCTACTTGGTGTTTTCACACTAGCAGCAGATAATGCTTGTGCCATATCTATTCTCCTTTCTTCTTTCTAAACACACACACCTTTCGGTGCAATAAAGTTCCGCCTTGCGGTAGAACATACTAACTACTTTACCTACGAGTATTACGAAAGTAAAGCAGCCCTACGAGCGCCTATCAAACTCAGGATCCTGGGTCACATAAACTGACGTTGGACCACAAACAAGATTGTGCGCATTACGGACAGCTTCCCAGAGATGATGAGTTCCATTTTCTGCAGGGATATCTTCGTCAACTTGACACGCTAAATAATCTAAAGCTTCGCGTAGTTCTTTAATACTTTCGCGCAGCTCCATAACTACTTTTTCTTTATACAAGGCAGACATCAGTCTTTTCTCCAGATCCTCACACCCGATACTTCGTTCTCTAAACGATACCGTATAATGTAATGTTGCTGGGGGTCTTGTTTTTTCCCGTAAGTCCGAGTAGCTTGGGATAATCGATTTTTCAATCGATTACCGTTGTCACCTTCCTTAAGTAAAACAAAGATAGAGTCACCTACCTCCATTTTAGCAAAAGGATATCTCGCACCTGATCTTGTATCTTCAGGTAGAGGTACTCCTATATCTATTTGAATACCCGTGTCTTCATCTAAAAACGCATCGGGTTTATTTTCTGTATATTGACCTAAGTCATTTGCACTAGCCATTAATTTAACTCCTTATCTCCTGGTCTGACGGCTATATAGCCGTTCTCTACCAAGTGGTTTTTCCAAAACATCAGGATGAGGGAGCTATCGCTAACTCCCGCCAATTCCTGACAACCTTGGGCTATCATCGTATCAGACAGTAGACGAGCTAACTCGTCATCTCCTGCCTCAAACAATGCTGCCCAAATAACTCCCGCAACTTCAGCGTCGAGGGAGTAATTCTTAGGGTTATCTGCCATTAAGCCACCTTCGCGTATTTAATAGCTAGGTCGAGGGCTTTCGCTTTACGATTCGCTCCCGCTCCAAACCACGCACTGTGAAGGCTGTTTCCTGGGGTCTGAGACTCACGTAAGTGATCCTCAACATAGGTTACTGCGTTTAATGCACCCCACCAAGTACCCTTAGATGAAGCTAAATTCGCTCCTGGCTGACGCTCAAGAGCTTCAACAACTAATCTAGGGTAAGTATTAAATTGCTCAATAAGAGGGGCTTGTTCGCCTATCTTTTTACCTTGAGCCTTTAACTCGGCTTCTTTTCTATAGGCAGAGATCATATCAGGTTGATACAACTCTCCTACAAAATCGAGGAAGTTAGAGTGCTTTGTTTTCTTCTTAGATAACAAAGTTGCTGCTTCTTTAAACGCTGTCATACGCTCTGCAGATAAGCCTAAAGCTTCTTCAGCAGTCTTCATAACATCATCACCGAACTCTCTAACGTGGGGCATACGGAAAGACGCTGTACCACCATGCTGTAATGCCATAGTAAGTGTATTGTTACATACAACTCTAATAGGCGTCAGCTTAATAGTAAGTGAGCGACCAACAATATGCGGTTGGTTTATTAAAAGATAACCTTTAATAAGGTCTTCGCCCGCTAACTCAAAGTCTTCAGATATTTTGGCTAAACCCCAAATTTCTCCGCCGTCTTTTAAGCTACCTGCAGTTTCCATAGTCATATGTCCTGCCTCAGTAAAGCGTTTAAAGAACTTAAATACATCTTCATTTTGAATAGGGACGTAGTCTCTACCGCAATGGCTAAGTATTCGGTTATCAGAATCACGAACAATGTGGAAGGTACTTTCCGCTTGGATTAACCCCACATCTTCGCCCCATTCAGGCGCATCTAAAGTATAACTAGGACGTTTGCTAACTGTCCAGTCTAACTGTGCTGCTTCCTGCATTTGTAATGGCGTTAGGTCATTTGATACTTCAACACCCAATCCGTGCCAAGGTTTATCACCTGTCCATGCCATTGTTTCTACATTATGTGCCATATATTTCTCCTTTCTTATTGCACTGTTTAATCACCGTAGCTTTTTAGGCTACCCGTATATTAAATAGTACAGCGTTACGAAAGTAAAGCACTGTAAAGAGCACTCCACTCGTAAGGAATATCGAGAGTAAGTAAAGCGTCAGATTTGTAACCATTTTTTACAAGCTCGTGAGCCCGTTCTAATCCGTCAATATGGTAGAGCTTTATTTGATTATTTTTCCGAGCAAGAACAAAAACTTGCCCTCCATGCATTGCACGTTTCGCGAGCCAGGAAACTTGCATAGGTCGTAGAGTGAGTGAGTTGCCCGAGTGAATTTCTTTTAGCTCGACCCAAAACTCTTTGCCTTTAGCACAACCGTTAACATCAGGTATACCCGCACCTGTCATACCTGTTTCAATACGTTGCCAATGAATATCTTTAATGTTTTCTCTAAGGAGTAACCAAAAGTTTTTNTCTTTAGTCATCGTCGAATACAGTATAGTTCTTTTGAGAATTTTTTAGTTTTTCTATTTTTTCGTCGAAAGTTGTGTATTGTTTGTACTTTACACCATCATTTATGGGACCAGTCTTATTATTAAAAGATTTTTCTCTTTTTATGTTTTCACCTGCTATATGAAAAAACCCAACTCTAAGTGAATCTCGTTTTCTCTCTTTATACCCAGTAGTTTCAATTAATTTTGTTCCATCTGAATAAGTAGCAGAACTTAATTCGTGTAAACATCTACGAATATAGCGCTGATCTTCAGTTATCCTAGGAGTGTCTCCCTCGTCGTTATCTAGTACCCATTGTACTTCTGGAGATAAATGTTGTTCTTCTTGGTAATCGTACTGTCCGAGTACTCCCTCTTTACGAGCTACATGTCCTACAGGATTTTTGTTATTTGCATAATTTTGGTTGTTTTGACATTCTTTACTACAATATTGAGATGTTCCTTCAAACTCGTCTTCGCAAAACACACAAATTCTTTTTTTTATCTTATTACCCATACCCCTATACTTTAAATACCAATAAGGAGAAAGTAAAGCACCTTATTACAACAAATCCCATCCTGTGTGGGGTGCTGTTGTTTTGTTGTTTCCAATCACTTTAATTTCATTACCCTCTAACCATTCGTTAAACGCTAAACGTGTTTGAGATTTGTCTTTATAAGTAGAGTAGAGTTCAGACCATTTATCTCTGGCTAACTTTACTCCGTAATAATAATCACCATCACCTAATTTGCATCGAGTAATAATTTGCCATGTACGTTGTTTAGTTATCCCATAACCTTTACCAAGTTCTTGTAAGGTTACTGATTCTTTATTCCATTTTTCGTACATGATTCTGTAACGCGCCGCCATTTGGTCAGCTTTTATTTTAGATATACCTCGCATTAAATTTCCTCCGTTTCGCCCCAACTAGTACCGAGTTCTGTATCTACAGTAAGAGGAACAGCAAGATCGACGCAGTTTTCCATAATTCGTGAAACTTTCGCTGCTTGTTCGTCATCTTCAATAGATATGTCCACTTCATCGTGGACTTGGACGTGGGGAACTATTCCTTCTTCCCACAAACCCAGCATGGCTAACTTAGTCATGTCCGCCGCTGAGCCCTGAATCAGTCTATTAAGGGCTTTATATGTATAAGACCTTTTTAAAACATCTCCGTATTTTTCTCTTGCTTCTTCTAATGGTAAAGGCATAGTCTTATCATATTTATGTTCCCATAAATCGAAATGACATCGTCTTCCTGCAAGAGTTCTAATGTACCCTCTGTCAAGTGCTACTCTAGAGCACTGATCTTGTAGACCTCTAATGAAGGGTACTTTTTCATGGTATTTAGTAAGTAGAGCTTGAGCCTCTAAATCACCTAAACCAAGTTCTTTAATTAATTTTTGTTTTCCCATTCCATAGCTTAGTCCCAAGTTTATATTTTTAGCTTGTTTACGGGGTATATTAGCCATGTCCGCAACTATCTGATGGAAGTCTGCGTTCTTATCCCTATACGCGGTTACGGCTTCCTTAGCCCCTATTAAACCCATCTTATTTGCGTAGTGTACCGTAAGTCGAGGCTCTTGTTGAGAATAATCGAATAGACCCCACCTACATCCTTCTTCAGGTATAAACAGCGATCTAATCATTGTGCCTAGTTCAGGATCTCTTGCAGGAACTTGTTGTAAGTTAGGGTTACTGTAACTAAAACGACCACTAACCGTTCCTCCTGAATCATTTCTTAAGGGATGAGCTTCTGCATGTATTCTTCCATTAACTGCGTGCTCTGAAATCATTTTATCTATAAACGTAGTTCGTGCTTTATTCAATTTCCTGGCTTTTACAATCATTCGGGGTAGTTCGTGTTCATGACCCTCTAGCCATTGTCTTTGAAAACTAGCCATGCCTTTTTCTGTTCTAGGGTACGGTAGATTGTTTTTATCAAAAACTTTTTGTAAAGACGCATTCGCCCATAGGTTTACATCTTCTCCGTATTTTCTCTTTATTTCTATGTGTAACTTTTGTTCTTGTAGAGATAACTTTTTACTGACTTCTTCAGCTTTTTGTTCATCTACCCTAACTCCCCTCCACCTCATTTCTAAAAGTAAAGGAATTAATCTACACTCTATATCGTAGATTGGTTCTAAGTTTTGTTCTTGTAATTCTATTTTTAATTTTTCATAGAGTTTAAGTGTAAGTGCTGCATCTTGTTCACCATAAAACCCAACGTATTTAGAATGTAGTTTATACATCTCCGCTTTAGGATTAATGCCCCAAGCTAAAGCAGCATCTTGCAACAGCGACTCGTCTTTCTTTTCTCCACAATACGTTTGTCCGAGTGCGTCGAGAGAATAAGAGTATCGGTTTTCATCTATGAGTGGAGCAGCAAACATAGTGTCGAGGATTTTACCCTTTACGTCTACTCCTTCTCTTCTCAACCATCCAACATCGTAAAGTGCATTATGAAAAATAACCTCTCTTTTAGTAGAAGAGAGAGTATTCTGTAACCATCGCAAGACTACTGCCTCATCAAGGTTGCCACCGCCTTCATGGCGAATTGGAAAGTAACCCTTCCAATCTTTAGTAGCGACACCAACTCCAACCATGTGACCTCTGTTTGTAGCCCACCCTGGACCAGAGGTCAATAGGTGGGGGTCATACGTTTCTAAGTCTACAGCAATACGTTCGTTTTCTGCAAACTTAGGGAAAATATCGGGGATAACCCAATCACTTTCAGGAGCAAATATAGGGGATTGCATTATTTATTTTTTGTTACCCTTTTTATTTTTACTGTTTTCTTTGTAGGTTTAGCTTTTTTTACCTTAGATTTAACAGGTGCTTTTCCACCTTCCCACGCTTCATTAACATTAGGAGTTGATTTGTCGTCTGCCTTATATATGCCTTTTTTAGTTCTAGCACGTTTAGGTTTTGGCAAATCTGCTTCAACAACAGAAATCTTTTCAAACTTTTCAAGTTTGACAGTAGCTTCTTTCATTTGAGCAGAAAGTAAATCTTCCTTTGTTTTATTTTGTAACAAAATTTCTTTAGCTTGTTCGAAAGGACTTCTTCCCTGCGCGTCAGCTATTCTTGGTTTTGTTGTTTTTCTTCTGAACCAGTCGAGTATTCCCATTCTGTTTCCTCCATTTTTTCATTATTAATTTCATCTGGATTGTTAAGAATAAATTCTTCACACAATATCAGATACCTTCGTAAATCTCGTATATCATCAAGTAGACCTGCTTCGCCTTTAAATGCTTCACCTGCCTCGAATACGTCCCACCCATGTCTTTCAGACTGGTGTTCTATTCTATCAAATTTACGAGCCAACATCATAAAAGCACCCACACCACCGCGTCGCCTCCATGAATTCCCATAGGACTCTTCAGCTTTCTTTAAAGCTGATAAATCCAACTGCGCTATATCGCGCATACGTTCCCACTTATTCGCCATTGTTTCCTCCGTTATTATTAAGTGTCCAAGACGCATCTCGTTTCTTTATCCAATCGAAACAAGCTGTCATCCAATCGTTTGGAAGTATTTTCATTACTTCTCTATATGCTTTCGCATAATCTCTTTCTTTATGTGCGTTAAATGTTTTTAACATAGGTATAGCAATATCCTTGAAACCAGGATTTTCCCAAGCATCTTCATAAGGTTCGTAAAAATCCATACTAAAGAATCTATCTAGTTCCCAATCAAAAACTTCTGGGCGAGTCATAAAATTAGTGTAAACTGTCCCTTCTAAAAGATCGTAAGGGTTTTTTATTTCTGAATAAGTCCAAGGATTTATTTCTATTCCTTTTACTCTTTCCCAAACTTCATTGTGATACACATGAAAACTATCGCTTACTTGTCGATACGTTCCTATTGTTACTCTAAGATGACTAGCTATATACTCCTGTAGCATAGACATATGTACTGCATTAGCTCCGTAAGCTCCCCAAAGCATGTCGTTAGAACGATTGCATACTGTCATGTGTAATTGTTTATCTCGTATTTTAAAATAAATATTAGTGTTGCAGGGTACGTCTTTACCTTGTTTGTTTAAATCTTTATTAGCGTCCCACATTTGTAAAACGCACCTTCTATCATCAGGATTAGCTTTTAACATTTCTATAACTAATTTAATTTGATCTTTATGAAAATAACTTTTCCATCTATGACCATAAGCACCCCATAAAGTCTCGCCATCATCTGAAAAATTTTCCATGCTTTTAACAAAATGAGTTAAAGGTTTTAGGTCATTACGACCTGCCAGCATCCAAAGTCCCTCTATAAAATGGAAGAAAGGATTAGCGTCTCTCAGTTTAAGTAACAGTACTCGTTCCCAAGGTTTTTCATAAACGGTGGTTACAGGTTCTAAAGCTTCATAAGTAGTTCCGTTTCTACTTTCTTGTTCCCTAAAGTTTCTCGGGTCTTGAAATAAATCTAAACCCAACAAAAGAGCATCATTCACGTTTCTCGCGTTAATAACTTTCATACAGAATCATGATAGGCTGAGGTAATTTCTCCAACTAAAAAACCTAGTTGTTCTTCAGTCAGCTGAGGTAGTTTCCTTTTTAAGAATCCAATAACTAATCCATAGTTAGCTGGAACTTTAAGAAAAAACGCTACTTCCAAAAACTGTGTGTAATAAACATCTACTGTGTCTCCGTATTCTTCTAATAGCTCAATCGCTTGATCTTTATATTCGCTCATTTCTTTCTCCTTTATAGACCTTCAACCAATGGAAGATCTTTATTATATTTATAGATACTGCGTGTTTTACCCTCTTTCTTTACAGTCCTCGAGTACTTATCGAACTCGCAGAGTCCTCCTTCTACTTCTCGCATCTCAAATTTATCAAGATCGATAATATTGTTGTTTAGCCTTTCGTGGGCTATTTTTAATAATTCTTGCATTTCTTCGTTCCAAGGATGACTACGTTTACAAAACCCAAGTTCTCTGCCCGTAAGCCTATTGAGCCCTCGCATGGCTCCTGGTCCAGGATTAGCCCAAGTCAGGATATCATCGCATCCATATCCTATGTATGTGTGTCTTAAATCAGTAACTACTTCATATGCCATAAACGGTCCCATGTATGGATAATCTCGTAAAACATTCCAAATGTCTTCTAAACTATGTGTAGAATTCATTTTATCAATTAAATAATTTTTATCTTTCCACATGTGAGAAATACATTCAGCAACTCCTGTTACTTTATTCATTCGGTTTGGAGTTTTGATTATATAAGCCCCCGTTACCCATTTATTTTGTTTAGATATTTCTTCAATAGCTTTCTTTCTATCCCAATTACAAAGAAGATCGTGCTTAATTAATGTCTTTCCCGACTCTATGTAATTAAACCACCTGAAAATAACCGTAGCCATAAAAACGTCAGTAGAGTCTTTAAGAGGCTCTCTGATGTGTTCACAGAACCAACGAGTAGTTCTGTCATCTTCTCGGAAGACTTGACAAAATTTATACTTTTGTAAAACTTTGTCATCTGTCCAAGGAGGGCTTAGATTTAAATCTTCTTTAGCTATTCGTATCACTTCTCTTTCGTGAATCCAATAGATATAAGTATCTAATTCTTTTGGTAGAAATTCTGTCATTATTTTTTTCTTAAAACCCACGCACAATTATTTGCATATTCAGGATAGGGAGTAGCTACTACCATTCTTAAAAACTGTTTACCAAATCTTTCTCTAAGCATTAGTAACTGTTCAGTTGTCCACGCTTGAGGAAACTTGTTAAAAGAATTAACAGGTAATCCATCTACAGTGGGTTCTGCATATTGTTTTTGTGCTTTCTTTAGATTAGGCATTTGCATAAAAGTTCCTACCACAGATTCAATATGAAAATGTTTTTCTAGTTCTTCTTTAAGCTCGTCAAAACCCCATTCATAAATATGGTCTTCAGGTAGTTTATCGTTAGAACCGTCGTGGTTAGGTGTAGAAACATACGCTAGACCATCAGGTCTTAAGCATCTTGCCGCATCTTTTAACCAAATAGGAACAAACTCTCTTTCCATGTGTTCAATAACTTCTGTCGTCCAGAAAAAATCTATAGTTTCAGAAGGTATATCGAACATGTTGCCATATTGATCTCCTTCTTTATTTTTCCTAGGAACGGTTACATCTTGTATAGTAATAGTGGCATTAAAGTTCTTAAGCCACGTTGAGTTTTCAATAGGCTCTCCTCCATTAGACCAGAATGGGTTTTCTATAGCACACGCGGGGTCTATATCAAAACCTTGATATGATTCAATAATATCAGACTTCTTAACCGTGTATGATTTATACAAAACTCTAAGCGCCCAGAGTTCTCCACAACCTACTTCCATAGCAGTTATGGGTCTTTCTAAGTTTTTAGCTTCTTCTACACAGAGAGAGGCAATTTTATCGAATCTACTGATATGGGTGAGCTCATCAGGTCTCCAGTTTCCCAAAACACCTGCGCTAGCAATATCCATACGAGTATTTTTACTATCGTTTTCATTAACTTTTAATTTCTTTCTTATTGATGACATGGTTCCTCCCACCAAGTTGGTTTATT
>JGI24006J15134_10001218_pt1 | contig 14803 bp, 28 predicted proteins | sample LinPmetageLP53_FD_15134 | JGI IMG/M metagenome (IMG submission 15134)
TGTACATTTTCTTCTCTACTTGTTTCAATTCCCGGTACAGGATTGTTTATATCTAAGTGAGCAATTTCTGATATACCTTCTGGTACTTTAGTTTCAGATACGCCAATAGGAAATTTGTTGCCTCCAAAGATAACATCTACTAATTGACCAAAAGCTGCAAGAACTTTTGTTTTAGTTACTTTTACAAAGACTCTAGATTTTTCAGATTCTCTAAATTTAACATTCTTAGCATATAAACCACGATAGTTATGATAAGCTGTCATCCATCTGTTTTCGTCAGCATCTCTAGACATCTCAGCACTTGAAAATCTATCTTCTATAAGACCTGCTAATTTATTATTTAAAGCGTCTTCAAGGTCTAAAGACATACCTTCTTCATTTTCTTCTGATTTAAAATACAAACCATCTGCATTTTGAATAAGAGTATTTTTTTCTTCTGCCATATTTAAACCTTATAAATCATAAACGCCACCACACGGCAGCGTCTATAATTAAATAGTTATGATCTATTGATCAGGTGTAGCACCTAAATGCAAAAACTCTACTAAATAGGTAACTGTCGTTGCAGCAGTTCCTAAATCATTAGCTAAAGGTGTTAAACGAGTATACAGAGTTCTTGCTGAAGCTGTATACAACGTAGCAGCAATAACAATAGCCTCTGAAGTCGCAGGGCCACCTACAACACCAGCGGTTGTTGCTGTACTAACAAACTGACTAGCTGCGTGTCCATGAGAGTTTTGAATAAGATACAAAGGTGCATTAGCTGCCCAAGTTACTGCTGAACCACCATCATCTAGGATAGCTTCAGTTGCAATAATTTGAGTTCCACCTGAAGATGTTCCTAATGAAAAGTCTACATCATCACCTGAAGCTCCGGCAGTAACAATGTTACCTGCTGGAACTGCAATAAGATTACGAATAATCGTATCTGCTGGCTGCGTAAATGTAGCATCGGTGTTTGCTGCCGCAGTAACAGCAATAGTACCTGTTGTTACAGAAGTCCATGAACTAATCATGTTATCTGCCATTTCTCTTACATCACCTGTTCTAGCGGAATTTCTTCCTGTGTCTCTAATATTATATACTGGATTTGCCATTGGTTATTTCCTCGTTTGAGTTATACAATTATTTTACTAATAGCCAAAATCGCTATCAGCCGGGGTATAAGCCTGTTCCATATGAAGATTTCTTATTCTACTGAATGAATCTTGTATTCTTGGTCTAGACATTATTAAATAACGTAAAGCATCATACGCATGATCTGGCGCATGAGTGTTTACGTCTTCTGGGTTTACTTTATCCAGAGGAATACTTTGAAGTTCGCGTATCAGGTTAGGGCATGTATTTAGGATTTGTAATCGTGGCCTACCGCTTTGCTGTACTTTTAGATATTCGTGGATTTGTATTTTACCTTGTATTCTATTCTTGTCTGCTCTACGCAGCTTATGTCCTGCTCGTACTAAGGACTCTCCGACAGTTGGACCTGTTGTACCTGTTCTAGCCCATGCAGATGTGTCTAAGACACCTTGAACAGAATAAGGGTCTTCTAATTCCATTTCAGTTATTATACTACCTAAATCTACTCCTGTCAAGCCTTTTCGGTATAATTCTCTATATATAATTAAAGTTCCGTCTGTAGGATCAATAGCGGCCCATATACAGGCACTTTCAGAGGCATAGCCATAGTCAATACCTTTTACACGATCCCAAGCAATAGGTATAGAAAAAGGAGTAATGACATGTACATCTAAATCAAACTCAGTGAATGCTGCTCCTTCGTTAACATCCCAATTGCCTTCAAGTAATTGTTTACGTTGAGTAGGCGGTAATGCTTTAAGCATTTCTTCATAGCGACCATCATGTGCTAAGTAAGGATTGTCTTGTAGTCTAGCAGGAATAAACTTTCTGGTTAAGTTATCTGCACCTGTAAATGTTTCATTAGGTGGATAAGGATCAANATATCTCTTCTTTACCCACGTTGCTCCTACACCTCCGGGNTTAGCCGTACATCTCATGTAGGTTTCAATTTCAGGATCGGTCGTTCTTAGGCGGGAAGCGAGATAATTCCATCCAAACTCAGTGGGTAAATGAGTGATCTCGTCAAAACCAATCCAAGAGTAGGCTTGGCCCTGATACCGATAAACATCAGCATCCCGCTCTAAGAAGCCGAACTCTACTTTGGCTCCGCTTGGGAAGTTCCAAAGTTTTTCAACCTCTTTATACTTACAGCCCGGAAAGGCTCTAGGGTATAATTCTCTACTTTTATCTATAAGTTCTCTAAGCTCTGGCATTGACCGTCTAAGTATCAATGCTCTGTGCGCTGATCTGTGTGCAAAGCGTAGAGGGTCTATAAGCATTGCATAAGACTTTCCACCTCCTGCTGCTCCCCCATATAGAACATCTCTTTCTGGGGCTGCTAAGAAGTCTGTCTGTGGCCCAGTGTTGGGTTTAAATATGACATTATTATTGACTTCTTCTTTTAGAGCTTTTGGAACTTTATCTAGTATATCTTCTGTTACAACTTTACTAGCACTTGCTCTGTCTAGTTTGTTTAGAGTTTCTTTAGATGCATTGAGTGAGTCTCGTTTAGCAACTAATCTTTGTCTCATCTTTTCTGCTTGTTTTTCTTTTATCCTTACAGATCGTTTTGCTTTGATTTTAGCTTTAGTTTCTGAGTGATAATTATAACCACGGCTTTTAGAACCTTTTGGTCTTCCTGTTTTTCTTTTCGGAGTTCCATCTTTTTTTAATACAAAGCTACCATCATCAGCATTAGTCAGGTAGTTCTCTGGGTTCTTTATCCAATCTTCCATTATCTATTATCGTCTTTAGTCCAACGTGGCTTAGGGGTCTTCCTGTTTTGTGTTCTATCCATTGGCTTCCTTCCCGTAGTGATAGTGCGTTGTCTTCAACAAGGGTTGCGACAACTCTTAAAGTTTCTAGTTCAAGCTCTATAGGCTCTAGAGTTTTGTTATCCTCAGAAAGCCCATATCCAAAAGGTATTGTGCTACTCGATCTCCGTTGCATTCCCATTTATAATAATCTCTTCTTTAGCAGGTAATATAAATAAACCTCCTTCTACTTTGTGCTTGACATCTAATCGTTCTTGTTTTCCTAGTCCAGTTCGGTCTAGAATAGTTTGTGCAGCTTGTAATCTTATGTTTGCTTGCGGTATAGGCGCACTAGAATCTAGTATGTCTACAAGTTTTATAGCTGCTTTAGGTGCGGATTGTGCAAGTATGTTAGAGGCTAGTTCGATTATTTCATTTTTAAGTGCGTGAGCGACCTGCCAATGTCCATTCTCGGAGTATCCGGCTAACTTTGCAGCTTCTTTAGGATCACCTCCTGTATCTACTAAGTGGTCTAAGAAAGTCTGTTGTTTAACTGTTAATTCTTTTTTCATAGTATAGGTATTATACAGTCTGCTTAACAGTTTGTCAAGCTATTTCTATGTTTATTACGATAATACTTGACAAAAGCAAAAGTAGACTGTATAATACTGCTATGACCCCCCCGGTCAACCTATAGTTATAAAAGGTCCAGATATAAATATATATATATATCTTTCCTTTAAAGCTTTAGAAGTCCCGCCTTAAATCTTTAAAGCTCTAGAAGTCCCGCCCTAACTGCTTAACATCCTCCTTTATTCAAAATGTATGTATATTAGTATATATATATAGGGGGTGGCATGGCCACCTGCCTAGCCCTCTAGAGTCTTTGTAGACTCTAGAGGGCTAGAAATTAACCTTCCTAGTCTCAAGAGACTAGGAAGAACTCTAAAATCTCTGGAATCTCTAGAGATTCCAAAGTAATTCTTAAAAACTCCGTAGAGCTATGCTCTAAACTTTCTAGTTTACATAAATCTCAAGAGATTTATAAGTCTCTAAAGTAAACTTTAGAGTCCCTTTGAAACCTTTGGTTTCAATAACTTAGCTATTAATTCTGGAGGTCTTAGAAACTCTCCAGAGAGTTTATAAATTATAGCAAATTCTACACATATTTCCACATGATTTATTACATAAATTCATGGGCTGAAACACGCCTGAAGAATGAGAGATTCCGCTTTTACGCCAAATCATGCCTGTTTTCAACGCATAATGCATAGGAAAAATAGCGCACCGATTTATGTTGACAGCAATTTCTGGATGTGCCTCTAATGGAAACCGTCAACAACGACACAACAAGTTTTAAACGGAGTTTATATGAAGAAATTATTAAACAGCTACGCTGAAAACCCGACAGTTAAATTGGTTAGACGGATTGAAAATTATGCTAGAAAACATCCGTTTTCTTTAATGGGTTTAACCGAAACAGAAAATAATATTCTTGATGACGTTTTACTTTTAGCAGAAAATATTTAATTATTATTATTTCAAAAAAGAAACTTTTAAGTCCCTTTACGGTAGTGAAGGGACTGAAAAGGTTCCCAAATGTTCCACCGGCAATTTTGCCACCTTTATGATCGGAGATCATTATGTCAAATTTCAACTTTGCTTCAATCGATTCATCCAAACCTGCTTCTTTAAAGCAAGTTTTTGCAATAGCTTCTCGGTTTACTCCGTTGGCTGCTCAAACTCTTGGAGTTTCTGGGGTACAAATCAATAAGATTTTAAGACCTCGAATTACTGCTTCTTTGCAGTCTTTGGAGCCGACTCATGGCCAAATCCAAACTTGGTTTAAGTCTAAGACTTGTCCGAAGCAAGTTTTAGAGCTTATCAAGATTGAAGGTCTTACCGAAACCGAAACTGAAGCTCCGGCGAAGCCAAAGGCTTCCAAGAAGTCTAAAGCTCCGGCGAAGCCAAAGGCTTCAAAGAAAGTTAAAACTTCTCCAAAGGCTTCTGAGGAGCCAGAGGCTCCGAAACAAGCTATTCAAAGCTCTGTTGTTTGGAAGACTACTTCCAAGTCTGATGAATTAAGCCAAAGGCTTACAATTCTTGAAGCTTTTATATCTGACTCAGAAAACAAGTTCTCAGATATTAATTCAAAGATGGATACTATCTTAGCTCACATAACTCAGCCTAGTTCTTAAATCTTAATTAGCCCCTTCGGGGGCTTTGGAGTTTTTTATCATGTTTATATATTTTAAATTATTTTTATGTATTATTAATCCTTTTGTTAGATTAGAAAGGTACTCAGATTACGGTTTTTTAAAGGACAATGATGGCATTGTAGTTAAGAAATATACTCATTCTAATAAGATATTATCTATTAAAATAACTAAATCTAGTGGTGAAATCGGCCATAAAGTATGGTATTTCAGACGATCATTTAGATAAATATTTAAATAGTATTAGTAGGTCTTTAACGTAGTGAAAGACCTACATAATACTTTAAAGGAGCCGAAAATGAGTAAGCCGATTATTTTTGTGAAGAAAGTCTACTGGAATAATGAATTACAAGGTTTTAAACCTGTGAATCGTTATGGTGTACAAGTATTAAATTTACTAGGTAGTGGAAGGAGTAAGTTTACTGTCCAGAATATAAGAGATTTAGAAGCCTTAGAATTTATTGTGAAACCTGAAGAGGAAAATCTTTATGACTGATAAAAATACAGATATTAATAAACAAGTTATTAAGTTCTTTAAAGATGGTGGAACCATTACAAAAATCCAACCATCTGAAAGAGCTATGAAAGAGTTTGTTTGGTACAAAGAAACTTATCCTGTAAATTATAAACTGAGGTACAAAAAATGAATGTTATTACTAATAAAAATATATTAGATTTTAAAGATCAACTAACCTCTCCAAAAATGGGAGACAAATTCCAGTTAGATATTCATATAAATAATGGTCAAAGACTTTATAATATCGTTTGGGGTAGAAAGTGGGCTAGATTTAGAGAGGTCAATGGTCATGGAATTATTAGAAAACATATTACCGAAGGTAAAAGAATATTAAATAATAGATACTGGAATGCTGCTAGGACTGATGCATTTTATAAATTCTGTACTGGAGAGAAGCGTAGAAAGTCTCTACCTAAGAACTGGAAAGGGGAATACTAATGTTAATATTTAATTATCCTAGTAAAAAAGAACTAAAGACTCGTATTGGAGAGCCTTTAAATTATCAAGAGACTTCTATATTTGGGGCTGAATATAGGCTTACAGGACAGCTTACAGGATGTAATAGACCTCATATTACAGGACACAAGAGAGAGTTTTTTGCTAATGTAACCATGTTAGATGGTCTTATAACAGAGGTTAAATAATATCTTTGAAGTCTTTTAAACCCTTCTAACGAAGTGTAGAAGGGTTATAAAAGACCTTCTTAGGCCATCGCCGCTCGGCTAGTTGGTTGGTTTGGCTAGTTGGTTGGTTTGGTTGGTTAGTTGGTTTGATTTCTAATGAAATTAGGAGAGCAATAATGGAAGAAGTAGACCACGAAGAATTTTTAAAACTCATGGAAGATATTGATGCTGAGAAAATTGAAGAAGCTAAACTCATCGTTGGTAATTTGCAAGCTACTGATATGTTTGACTTTTTAAATAATCAAACTGTAGCCGATAAGAAAGATTTACATTAAATTTAACTATAACTTTAGAGGATTAAGACAATGATTAGAGATACTAAAATTACTTTAAGTCAGAGAGATTCAAAAATAATAATTCGTATGTTAGATATGGCACAGAGAGAAATGGGATTAGATAAAGAAGATAGATCAGCTTCTTTTAGATGGTTAGATGATAAGGATACTGAACGCTATTCTGATGTAGGTTATCTACTTTCTGCTTCTGATGTCACTAAAATTATTATAAATGCAACAAGAAAGGATGATAAGTAAAATGAAATATGAGTGGTGGAATCTACCTGATGATCCAAATAGAGTAGGTGATGAGGACTATAAACCTAATGTTTCACTTACTTTTAGAGATGAAGATGAAGAGTATCAATTCTATTTAGATCAGAGAGAACCAATGTTAGTACCACATGAACCATTGAAGATTTGTTTAAATGGTACTGATGTTTATGATACAAGAAATAGAAAAGATAGACGAACTGCAAAGTCTTTAGAGAGGAAAAGCAAATGAAAAATCTTAGTATTAATAATGAACCAATCATACGAGTACCTGATACAAAAGCTACAGAATTAATTAGCAAAGGATATATCTATCGGAGTAAGGTAGAGTATAAAGCTCAGTGTGCAGGGATAACTGTAGAAGAATGGATAAGCCGACCTAGACTAGAGGAATAAGAAACATGAACCTTAGACATGATATAAACATAATAAAAGTAGAAGAGTTAGCGGTAATTGTTTCGGGATTAGTTAGAGAGGGAGTTACTTTTGAAGTTGAAACAAAAGACCTTACTGATCTTGTTGGTTATTCTGAAATTAAAAGCGCAGTTAAATATACAATCACATTAACAGGTGGATATTAAAATGTTTAGTAAAAACATAAACATACAACCAGAACCTCAAACATTTTCTACATTACAATCAGCTTATGATGCAATCAGATTACAATACCATCCTGATTTTATCTGCCATGTAATCGGTATGAAAATAAATTCAGACATAAATACAACTTATTATATCGATGTAATGGATCAAGATACTGGCTATTGGGCCGGATTCTTAGGGGAATGTAATGGATAAAGAAAAGAAATTAATACCCGCAACTTATTTGGGTTGCACCCCTGAAGAATGTGAACATATCATCGTAAGCTATTTGGAATACACCAATTATCAAGAGTTAATTTGGGACGCAGGTTATAAAAACTTCCTTGAGCCTTTCCCAGATTGGTGGAACGAATATATCTCAGATGAAGCAGAAGGACTATTTCTTAAAATAGAGGAGAACAAAGATGAATAAAGAAAAGAAAAAAGATAAAGTTTGTAATGCTTGTAAGGTAACTACAGCAGTAGTGACTACTAACGATCTTTATTGGTGTGCTAATTGTTATACTCACTACATAACTAGAATGTTGAATCGTCCAAGAGTAATCAGGACGGTTCACAAATAAAAGAATTTCAATAATTAATAACTAATTCTTTTAAACCCTTCTAACGAAGTGTAGAAGGGTTATAAAAGAACAAGTCAATCCACCGCGACAGGAGCTTGCTGATGTTCAACGTACACAATATAAAAATAAATGCCTATGCTCAAAGGAATCCTGACAACTTGTTTGCAGTAGTCATGATGGTTTCTTTAAGTATCCAACAGAAGTGGTCACTGGTTGGTGACATGTTGTCAGATATGATAGAAAATAAATCTGATTGTTTGTATTTATGGGGTAATAAAAGAGCAACCTATAAATATATGATAACTCATAAGCATTTTATTCATGGGCAAATGATGGCTGTAATAAAATCTAAGAACCTTACAGATCATGTTAAATCAATATCACTAATGAAAATCTTTTTAAAGATTGATGGATTAGGATTAGCTAAAGCAGGATTTGTATGTCAATTAGTAGGAGGATTAGTGGGGTGCATGGATGTGCATAACATAAAGACTTATGGAGTTGAATCTAACTCATTGAAGTTAAACAAAAATCTCAAAACCTCTAAAGGTTTAGAAAACAATAGGAGAAAAGTAGAAAAATATATAACGCTTTGCCATGATTATGGTACTGAAAATCTCTGGAACTCTTGGTGTTCAATGATAGCAGACAAGTATCCTAAAGATTTTCTTGACAGTAATCATGTATCAGAAGTACACTACACTTACTTAACCGGAGAATAGAAAGATGAATAATATATTAGATTTTGGTACTACTACACAACAAGATGCTAACTTAGCCCTAAGAACTAGAGATTATAATGGTGCTGATTTTGGCGTAGGTTATAAGCCTCTATATATTTATCCAACAGGTGATGTTAGAGAACCTGTAAGGATAGATAATAAATATGCTTCTATCCGAGAGGATAATCATGCAGTACTAGGTATACATAGCATCAACTACAAGGCTGTCACTCATAAAGAAATGATTGATACTCAGAGAGATGTTATCATTCGGTCAGGGATGGCAGATAACTCTATACAAGAAACTATTTCTTTAGATGCAACAGGTAAGAAATGTTATGTGAAGCATACATTACCTAATCATAATCTCACTACTCCTGATGGAGATACAGCAGCTTTAACATTCTTGAGTATCAATTCTTTTTGTGGTACTTGGGCATATCAAATCTCAGCAGGAGCTTCTCAAGGAGCTTGTTTAAACAATCAAGTCTGGACTGATGGAGCTGCTACACTCTATAAAGCTAGGCATAACAGACACTTAGACATTGAACATGCAGCAAGGGTTATTACTAATGCTGTCCCAATATTTATGGATCAAGTTGATCTCTGGGAGCAATGGTGTAATTCACCCTGCTTAGATAGTCAGGCAGCTTATATATTTGCAGGGCTTGTTAGTCCAGAGTTTAAAGAATTAGTAAAAGCAAATACTTCGGGGAGCATACAACCAAAAACAGTAGAGAGAAACAGGACCTATAAATACCTTATGGATAAATACCACACTCATTACAAGAATGCTTTAGGTGCTAATCTTTGGGCTGTNTANAATACTATGACTGATTGGGCTACTCATATTCAAAGCAAGTCAGTAAACGTAGCAGGTATTCAGGTACAGAGATCACAGAAAATCCAGAAGATTCTTAACCTTTCACATTTCAAACAAGCCGCTTAGTAATTAAGGTGTAGGCTTTAGGGGGTGTAAAAGCCCCCTCTTTTTAAGGAGAAGGAAGATGGATAAGTCATGGCTCTATAAAAGTAGAATAGTAAAATCTGATATAGTAAAAGAAAACAAAGACGATCTAAGAAAAAGATTAAGCAAAGAAGTTACAGCTTATATAAATTCTGGTGGACAGATACAACACTGTACACCTTTTGAATATAGTGTAAAAGAAGAAGCAAGTCCAAGACAAAAGAAAACAATTGAAACTTTTACTTTCGCGGTAGGAAATAAACTATAATGATAACAAAAGAAACCTATGAAGATTTGCGTAGTTTACTAGAGGCTCTTCATGGTGTACCGTGGGAGATTAAAGAAGATGTTGAGTACTACAATGCTCTTGCATTGATCGTCAATAAATATGAAAAGGAAAACAATTAATGTTTACTTATATATTAGTAATAATAATAGGCGGTAAAGAAGTAACAAGCAACTGTGAATTGTCAATGTGTTTTAATGCCTTTGAAAAATGTTATCAATATGAACAGAGAATTAATAATGGTTTTCGTTCTGAGATCACAGCTAAATGTGTGAGCATAAAGGATTACCATGAGAAGAAAGTCACCGCATGAATTAATGAAACATAGAAATTATGTGGCTAAACACGCTAGTAAATTTAATAAATCTGTGGTACACTCAGATAAGTTAAAGGATTCAAAGCGTGGTTATGTTAAGCATAAGGGAAAAATGGACAAGGATGTCATCTAACTTTTTTTAAACCAATACCTATGGAGGTATGATATGTCAGTACTACAAGGCCCACTTTACTGGGCATCAATAACCAACCCCAACACTACTTACGAGCCAGTGTATTCTGTCAATGTTATAGTAGACGAAGCAACTGCTACTGATTTTAAAAATCGTGGCTTCCGTATTAAAGATATGGATGAAGGTCCGGCAGTAGTTGTTAAGCGTAAGGTTAGCGGTCCTAATGGAATGACTAGGGCAGCTCCAAAACTATTTGACAAAGCTAAGAATGAGATAGATGTGTCAGTTGGTAATGGAAGCATTGGTAAAGTTCAATACAAAGAGTGGGAAGTTCAGCGACAGGGTGAAACCTTTAAAGGTCTTGACCTTCAAGCTGTACAGATACTTGATCTTGTTTCTTTTAATCAAGCTGGCGATGAGTTTGATATAGAAGAATCACTAGAAGAGGACGATGAGTTATGAAACTAAATCCTGATAGCCCTACTACTACGGCTGTTTTCAGGACAGGGGAGGGAGATTTTAACGTCTCCCTTTTCTCTATTGAAGGCAAGCTTAAATTTAAGTTAGCACAGAAAGCCATCATAGAATTAAAGGAGTTGACAGATCAGATGGCAATTAGAAAGGAAGCTATAGCAGCTATGCACTCAGCTATTCAAGAGATTGAATGCACAGAGAAAACTAAAATTGATCCTGTTAGAGCAAGGACAGAAACAGGACAATACAAAGCTGATGATCCATCAACTCCTGATGTCAACGAGGCTTATGTTCAACCCGATAAAGAGGATTAGTAATGCCCGATTATGTAAGTAAAGATTTTGTTAAACACCATTTACCCTGTCCTAAATGTGGAGGAAGTGACCCAGTATCAATGCACGAAGATCGTTCTGCTTATTGTTTTAGTTGTCGTGCGATAATAAAAGATTACGAAAAAGAATGTGAAGGTGAAGTAGAACTATCTAAACCTATCGACATACAACCCTATAGAAATAATGCTATGAACAATTCAGAAGGAGAATTTTTAGCCTTAACTGATCGTGGAATATCTTTAGACTCAGCCAAGAAGTATGGTGTTAAAGCTGTGAAGGATCACAAGGGGCAGATCATTAAGCATCTCTATCCCTACTATGTAGCTAACGAAATTGTAGGTTACAAAGTTAGAGAGCAGAATAAAATGTTCACATGGAAAGGCAGTGGACAGGGTAGTGGTTTGTTTGGCGAACAATTATTCCAAGCAGGAGGTAAGTACATAACTCTTGTTGAGGGTGAGTGTGATGCTATGGCAAGCTATGAGATGCTAGGCTCCAAGTGGCCTGTAGTATCTATAAAGAATGGTGCTGCTGCGGCTGTTAAAGATGTGAAGAACTCAATAGAATTTCTGGAGAAGTTTGATTGTGTAGTCATTAACTTTGATAACGATAAGCCCGGTAAGGAAGCAGCTAAGAAAGTTGCTAGGTTATTAACTCCGGGCAAAGCAAAGTTGATGCATCTTTCAGATGAGTTCAAAGATGCTAACGACATGATAAAGAAAGGCAACAAGCATGGCTATGTAACAGCTTGGTGGAACGCAAAAATTTATACGCCTAGTGGTGTTGTCAACGCCAAAGATTTAAAAGATAAATACTTTAATAGGGAAAAGAAAGATTCAGTTCCCTATCCGTGGGAAGGTTTGAATAAGAAACTGTACGGCTTGAGACAGGGTGAGTTAGTTACTCTTACAGGTGGCACAGGTCTTGGTAAGTCTTCTATCACTAGAGAACTAGAGCATTGGTTGATCAATAATACAGAAGATAACATAGGTATTGTTGCTCTTGAAGAACATGACCTTAGAACTCTTGACTGTCTCATGTCCATAGAGGCTAANGACAGGCTGTATGTAGACCACATTAGAGAGGGCTACGATCAGAAATATCTGGATGAAATCTATAGTAAGATATATGACAATGGCAGAGTATGGATACATGCTCACTTTGGCTCCAATGANATAGANGAAATCTTTAGTAAGATTAGGTTTATGATCATAGGCTGNGACTGCAAGTGGGTTGTTGTTGATCACTTACATATGCTTGTATCTGCTACAACNGANGGNGATGAGANGCAGNACNATTGANAGCATCATGACTAAGCTCCGCTCTATAGTCGAAGAAACAGGTGTGGGGATGGTACTGGTTTCTCATTTGCGTAGAGTAGAGGGCAACAGAGGGCATGAAAATGGCGTTACTGTAGGTCTTAATCACCTTAGAGGTAGTCAATCTATAGCCCAGTTGTCTGACTGCGTGATAGCTCTTGAACGTAATCAACAAGCTGATGATGTAGAAGAATCTCAGACTACTCATGTAAGAGTTTTAAAATCTAGGTACACTGGTGATGTGGGGATAGCTACTCACTTGCTATACAATCAGGAGACAGGTAGACTCAAGGAATTAGATACTTCAGATTATGAATTTGATGGGGATGAACTATGAGTTCTTTAGTTTTTGATATAGAAACTGATGATTTAAATGCCACTAAAATCTGGTGCATTAGTACATGTGATATTGATACAGAAGAATTGCACTCTTATTATGGTGACAGCTTACAAGAAGGTCTTGAAGTATTAGAGGCGGCTGACAAGTTAGTTGGGCATAATATAATAGGGTTTGATATTCCTGTTATAAACAATCTATTGAATGTTGATCTATCTAAGAAACCTTTAATAGATACTCTTGTCTTGTCGCGTTTATTCAATCCGGTGCGTGAAGGTAATCATGGTTTAGAATCTTGGGGCTATCGTGTAGACCTACCTAAGATAGACTTCACAGACTATGGTAACTTCTCTCCAGAAATGGTTGAGTATTGTGAGAGAGATGTGCTACTTAACAAGAAAGTTTATGATGTTTTAAATAAAGAGAGGATTGGATTCTCAAGGAAGTCTATTGACTTGGAACAGAGTGTAGCTGAAATAGTTAATAGACAAAGAGAGAAGGGATTCTTACTGGATGTTAAATACTCTACACTTTTCTTGGCTGAGTTAGAGGATAAGCTAGACGCTACTGTTGCAGAAGTTCATAAAGAATTTAAACCTAGTGAGAATGTTTTAATTTTGTACCCTGTAAAAACTTCTGCTGATAAGTTATCTAAGATGGCTGTTGCAGGAGATGGTACTAAGTACAGACTTCACTCTGATGAGTATGATCTCTTACATCACACAGATAATATAGAGCGCATTACTAGGACAGAATTTAATCTGGGTTCCCGTAAACAGATAGGCGAATACCTAAAGAAATTCGGGTGGGTTCCTACTAAGTTCACTCCTACTGGTCAGCCTATGGTAGATGAGACTACTCTTAAAAAGATAAAGGGTATACCACAGGCTTTACTTATCGCTGAGTATTTAACATTACAGAAACGCATAGCTCAGATAAGATCGTGGTTAAAAAACATTGACAACCAAGATAGAGTACACGGTTTTGTTAATACTAATGGGACTATCACTGGTCGCATGACCCATAGAGAACCTAACCTTGCTCAAGTTCCTAATTCTAATTCACCTTATGGTAAAGAATGCAGAGCTTGTTGGACAGTACCCAAAGATTATAAACTTGTAGGTATAGATGCAAGTGGCTTAGAGCTTAGGATGCTTGCACACTATATGAATGATAAGGAGTTTACAAATGAAATTCTCCACGGAGACATACACACCGCTAATCAAAAACTTGCAGGACTTGAATCAAGAAGTCAGGCTAAGACTTTCATCTATGCATTCATATACGGAGCAGGAGATGAGAAGCTTGGAACAGTGGTCGGAGGAGGCAGAAGAGATGGTCAAAGACTTAAACAACGCTTCCTTGATAATCTCCCATCACTTAGAAATCTTAAAAATAGAGTTACGAGAGCATCATCAAAGGGTTTCATCAAGGGATTAGATGGTCGAAAGATATACATAAGATCAACTCACTCTGCTCTTAATGCTTTATTGCAGGGTGGTGGTAGTATAGTTATGAAGGAAGCATTACATCTACTGAACAGTTATATTATAGATAATAATTTAGACGCTCACTTTGTAGCTAACATACATGATGAGTGGCAGATAGAAGTACTAGAGAAGGATGCTAAAAAGGTAGGTGAACTAGGAGTATTAGCTATACAAAATGCGGGGCTAGAGTTTGAAATGAAATGCCCTTTAGATGGTGAATACAACATAGGAGCGAACTGGAGTGAAACACATTAATAGCAATGAAACAATGGACGATATGTTTGAAGATACAGCGCCACATAAACTGGCTAGAAAAGAATCTCCTCAGACATCTAAAGATGCAGCAGAGAGAGTACCTTCTGCACGAATGCGGCGCTATGTCTTAGCTTTAATAGACTTAGCAGGGCGTAAAGGTACAACAATTAGAGAGATGAATAAAGCTCATCCTCAATATACGACTAGTACT
>JGI24006J15134_10001222_pt1 | contig 14785 bp, 8 predicted proteins | sample LinPmetageLP53_FD_15134 | JGI IMG/M metagenome (IMG submission 15134)
AAGAGATACATTTGAATATGACATGGGAAAGGTTATGAAAGTATTGGAAAAATTAGAAGTAAAACTAGATAGGCTTTTTGAACAAGAGAAATAATAATGGAACAGAAAAAATATAAAAGAGCGCGTTATAATAAAGGTATGAGACAAGACTATAGAAAAGGTGGTCGTGTTAGATTGCACGAAGGCGGACAAAATCCTTTATTAAAGCATACATTTGATGAAGATATAGGAGGATGGACTCCTCATGATCCTTTTGGTGATGGTCATGATGTGCCGGGTACTACTAGTACTACTACTGTAGATAATACAGGTAATCCGTTTCCAGATACAGCAGATGTTCCTTATGGTAATACAACAGAAGATCAAGCAACAAAAGCTAGAGAGCAAATAGAAACTGCTGCTACTGGTAAACTATCAGATGATGCTACAATAGATCCTCCACAAACGATACTTGATGATTCAGGAAAAACTCCTGAAGGTACTGAAATAGCAACAGGTACAGGACAGATGGATACTGTTGATAAAAACAAAGCAGCAGCCGGAACAGTAGCAACCGGAGCATCTTATACAGCAAAAGAAGCAGGTACATTAACAGATGCAGGAAAACAAACAGCCAAACCAATAACAAAATCTACAACTACAACATCTGCAGACAAAGTAGGAAAAACAAAAACTGCAGGAAGACGAGGCGGTAAAGAAGCAGTAGCTGCTGAAATTAATAAACTAACGCAAGAAGCAGAAGAAGCAGGAATGCCAAGCGATGCAGCATTAGAAAAAGCTAAAGCAGATTTTGTAGCAGGTAGTCTAAGCGCAGGAGCAACCGTTGATGGACCACAAGGAGTTGGTGGACAAGTTAATACAACACCACAAGCCGAAGCAAAATCAAGACAAGCAATTACAGGCACAGCACCTGAGGGAGATGAGGCGCAGATAGGGGGTATTCCAACACTTAATGCAGCAAGTAGGCAAGGAGTAACAGGTACTGCAAGAACAGGCGCTGCTTCTGAAATGTTAACACAAACAGGTAATTTACCGCCTGATGTATCAGCAGCAATTATTGACGATGCACCAACAGTCACAGCACAAATAGATGGTCAAAGCGTAGAAGTACAAGCTGCTATAGCCGCTTTACCAACAGAAGCATTGGTGTCTTCACAAATGGAAACACTATTAGCAGGCATGGAAAATGGTACAACACCTACATGGGCAAGAGCAGCAGTAGCGGGTGTTCAAGAACAAATGGCACAAAGAGGCTTAGATGTTTCAACCGTAGGACGAGATGCATTATTTAATGCTATAATACAAACAACACTTCCGCTTGCTCAAAGTAACGCACAAGCATTACAGCAAAGAGCTTCACAAAATTTAAGCAATGAGCAACAAGCTAATCTTCAAACATCTCAACAAGATATGCAAAGAAGAATGGCTAATATTGCTAATGGACAAACAGCAGCAAGTCAGACAGCACAAATGGCACAGCAGGTTTCTTTACAACAAGGACAGCTTACACAACAAGCCGGAATGACATCTGCACAACTGCAACAACAAACAAGACTGCAGAATTTACAGAACCAACAAAGAGCTGCAGAGGTAAACACACAACAACAGCAACAAGCAAACTTAGCTAATTTATCTAATGAACAACAGATGGCAGCTTTAAATCTACAGGTAGAAGCTGATAGATTAAAAGACGAGTTTGGTGCTGATCAACAAGTAGAGCTTGTTAAGTTCCAAACTGCTGCAGACTTTATGGCAAAGAACTCTGCCTTTACACAGCAAATGAATCTAGCTAATCTTTCTTCTGAAGAAAAACTAGAACTAGCAAACTTAAGCGCACAGAATCAAGCATCTTCTGAAACTATGTCGGCTGCTCAACAAACAGAGTTAGCAAACCTAGATGCTAAAATGAAAGTTGGTATTACTAATGCTAACTTAGCAAATGCTATGGGTATCGCACAGCTTAGTTCAGATCAGGCAGTAGCTATGCAGAATGCACAAATTGTTGCAGGTATGGATATGGCTAACTTTTCTACTGAGCAACAAATGGAATTAGCCAATAGTAAGTTTATGCAATCTATAACGGCTCAAGATTTTAGTCAAGAACACCAAGCAGCTATGCAGAATGCAACAGCAATGGCAGGTTTAGATATGGCTACAGTTGATCAAAGAACTAAATTGTCTATAACGAATGCTAATAATTTCTTACAGATGGACATGGCTAATATGAACAACGAGCAACAGTCTTTTGTCATGGATGCTCAAATGAGACAACAAGCTTTATTAAGCGATACAGCAGCCGCTAATGCAGCTTCTCAGTTTAATGCTACATCACAAAATCAAGTAGATCAATATATGACAGGACTTGCACAACAAATAGAGATGACAAANAAACAACGAAATGATGCAATGGCTCAGTTTAATACAACACAAGTAAACGCTGCAAGAGCGCAGGCTGCAGGGAATACACAACAAACTAATATGCTTAATGCTCAATTACAAACAGATGTAAATAAATTTAATGATCAACAAGATTATAATAGAGAACAATTTAATTCGCAACAAGCTACAGCAATTGAACAGTTTAATGTTAACTGGAGAAGGGATGCAAATAAAATGGACACGGCTGCAACAAACGCAGTTAACCAACAGAACGCACAGAATTCTTTTGGGTTAAGTTCACAAGCAATGAGTTTTATGTGGCAAGAACTTCGAGATCAAATGGACTATAGTTATAAAACATATGACAATGATCAGAATAGAAAAGCATCTTTAATAGTAGCAGCATTAGGGAATGAAGCAGCCGTTGATTCAAGCGGTAATTTTAGTACAGCTTTTTCAGGCTTTACAGATTTATTATCTAACATGGGAGGAGGATAAAAATGGGATTATTCAGTAAAATATTTGGTGGAATTAAAAAAGCAATACGCTTTGTTGGTAAAACTATTAAAAAAGCAAGTACACCGATACGAAAAGTGTTAAGGAAAGTACTTAAACCTATAGGTAAAGTCTTTAATAAATTAGGTTTTGTAGGTACTTTGGCATTAAGTTTTTTACTCCCTCCGGGATTTGGACAAGTAATAAGTAATTGGTTCGGTACTATGGGGAACGCATTAATGACAGGGATTACAAATGTTGCACCGAATTTTGTAACGACTGTCGGAGAGTTTATTGCAAATATAGGAACAACACTTTCTACTACAGCAACAAGAATTGGAGAGTCATCTTTTGGTAAAGGAGTCTCGCATATATTTAATACTATCACAGACGGTATAAAATCAGGGGTTAATGCAATAGCTAAACCTTTTGGTTTTGATGCTTCAGTTGCAGGTGGAAGAAGTTTTACAGATGCTTTCTCACAAGGATTAGATAATTTGATGGGAAAAACTCCGGAAGTTTCTTCGGGAGGTTACACTACTGCTGCTGATATTAATCAAGCTACTGGCGGTATTCCAACTCCTTTTGGTGGTGGAGTAAGTGATGCTATAGATACTGTAACAACTGTAGCAGGAGATGTAGCAGCAGACACACCCGGATTAATGTCAAGAGTTAATACTGGTATAGATAAAATTAAAGAGACAACAGCCGTTCAGTTTGCTAGTAATGTAGCTCAAGGAAAAAGTATATATGATAAATACACATATGAAGAACCGACTTATTTTAGAAATAATGCTATAGATGATGCAGCAGGTCTTATACAACAAGCACAAATAACAAGTCAAACACCAATAGATGCATTATCTTTTTCAGGTGAACCACTTCAAGCACAAGATAATTTTTATAGTTTAGCAAGTAAGTATATAGCAGGCGCGGGTTACGCACAGCCGTCACAAGGAACGGATCTATTTAACTTTGCAAATAATTTACCCGGCTATGGTTATAAATTTGCAAATTATTTAGAAGACTCATTATATGATTCAGCAGGATTTGCAGCAACAAATTATACAGAACAAGCAACACCTAAAGGAGGCTATTGATGGCGGCAGAACCACAACAAGCAACGATTAATTTATTCGATGGACCAATCGCAGGACAATCAATGACTGCAAGTCCTGAAAGTAAAATGAAGTGGGATGGACCACCAAAATATAATAATGTACAAGAAGCGACACAAGAAATATTTTTAAAACTATTAGAAGAAAATACATTAAGAAGTATTGTAGATTTATTATATGATGGACAAACTGTTTCAGATATAACACAAGTCGTATTGATGCAAGGGTATGCTGAAGGAGAATATAATCCTGATATGTTGATGATGCTTATAGAACCTGTCATGTATATGATCATGGCAATCGGTGATAAGTTTGGTATAGGTAATGTTAAAATATATACAGGCGAAGAAAACGATTACAATGAAGATGAAGATGAGGATGTAAGTTCAGATGAACTAGAATCTACTAAGGTAGAATCATTAAAAGATCTTTTTGGTGGAAGACAAGTATCGCCGGAAATTAGAAGAACAATGGAAAATTCTCCGGTTGCTAAACAATTAGAAAATATAGATGTTGAAAGTATAATGGCTAAACCCAAGCCACAAGAAACATCCCCCGATAGTTTAATGGGAAGGAGTGAGTAATGGCTGACGAAAATGACATAAGTAAAATTATTAGTAATTATAAAAGTATGTCGATGGGAGACTTAGCAAATAATCTTTTATCGCGTCAAGATAGAATAGGAAGAGCAAACAAAAGGACTGCTCATCGTGCTGATAAAGTTAATAAAATACTAGGTGTACTATTAGGCACACAAGCTGTTTTTAATAAGAACGCACAGGCAAGACTAGCTGAAATAGATGCAGGCAATTTAGTACTAGGCAAAAGAAATAAAAAGCTTCTTGAAGAACTTCAGATCGTAGGTAAAACTTTGAAAGAGATACCTGTTGAAATGATTAATTCTGCTACTGCCTATCAAGACTTTTTGAAGGACAGAAAAGTACTGAATGCTTCAAGAAAAAATCTTTATAATATAATTTCAAATCAATTAAAAGAAGAAGATCCCGATGGGTGGGAAGCAAGAGGTAAAGATTTAACTAGACAAGTGAATCTTATTCACGATACGATTGTTATGAAACATTTTTTAGAAGTGAAAGATGGTAAGAAATCAAAAGCACAAATTCTTTTAGAAAAGGGAGTAGAGTTCTTTGAAGGTGATAAAGACGCTAAAGATGTATTTGGAGAACTATATGCCTTTAAAATATCAGATATAGAAGACAGACAAAACCAACGAGTATCTAGAGCTAAAAAAAATATACGGAATAAATCTTCTATATTAGGAATACCGAGTTTAATTAAAGGAATGTTTAACGGTGATGAAAGTGTTTTTAAAGCTATGGAGACAGGAGATTGGAAAGGTTCTTCAATTGGTGCTTATCTGGAAGACGATATAACTATAGGAGATTTTATTAGTCCTGATTTTGCAGGGGTTATGTCGAGTTGGCAGAACAATAAGAATTATATAAATCAAGCAATGGCTGATAAAATTTTAATGGATGGTAGTAGTGCAGGAAGAGCAGGAACTGGTGCAATTAGACACATGGAAGATCTTCAAAAGAACATGAATGAAGGACCAACCTCACTAGAAACTATATGGTATAAGGATACTACAAAAAGGTGGAAAGCTATTGAAGAAGTAAAAGCTGTATTAGAAGCGATGTTCACACCTGAGGGTGGAGCGTTGGCATATGATATAACAATGAAAAGAGAGCTTTTAAAAACATGGGGTGGACTTAGGTTGTTGTTAGACGATGAAGGAGCAGAAGGCTACAATCTAATAAAAGAGCAATACAAGGTAGATATTGGAGCTATGGACGATGAAGAAAAAGATACATTTGCAATGGGTATTGTATTATCAAAAGGCATAGGTATGACAGATCCTACAGCTTATGGAGGGAGAGGCGGCTTTGATCGTCCTAATTACGATGATAATATAGCAGGACATCTTGAATTATATAGTCCTGATAATGCTAGAGCAGGAGCGTTTTCAAGAGATAGTATACAAGATAGAAAATCTAATTTTATAGATACTTTTTCAGAAATTTCTGTTTATTTAGACAAGCCAACTATAAAAAGTGTTGATCCTGATGGTCGTGTAGAACTTAGTGACGCAGCAAACTTAGCCTTAAATAATAAGAATAGCGCGGGAGTAGCAGAACAAGAAATACAAAAAGACCTTACTAAAGTTGAATATTCTTTAGGCGGAGAGCAAGCAGAGAATCTCAGAGAAGCTTTACTATCTAACAATCAAGGATATAGGAATGCTGTAGCCGGCACTTACTCACCAATACCAATAGCCGGAGCATCAAATATACCAATACCGCAAGCTATCATACCTAACAATTTATCTTATGGAGAAAACTTAGCTGCAAAAGGAGAGGCGAGCGCTTCTGCTTCTTTACAAGAAGAAATAATTGGTCCGGCAGTTGAAGGTGTCAAAACTTGGCGCACAGGACTAAGAGAAGAAGCATTTGTTAAAGACATTATTAAATATTATGAATCTCCGGGAACAACTCCCTTTCAAGTAAACCATAGAAGGGAAGACTTTGAGAAGGCTCTAGCGGGATTAAACATAACAGAACAAACTGCTGAAGATAAATATTCAATGGTAGAGTAAACACTTATGAACGATCCATTCGCAAGCGTAAATAAATTTCTAGACTCAGTTAATCAAAAAGCACTTAATCCTGAAGAAGAAAAAGAAGAAAATAGAATTCCACTCAGCCTCGTTCCAGACCTGAATGCTACTTTAAACACAAAATCACAAAACAGAATTGTTCCTCAAGAATCTAGAGAGGAAATCACAGAATATTTACAACAAAAACCTGAAGAGAATACACCTCGTACTTCTCTTGGTGTCAAATACACACTTGATGATCTAGAAAAAAATCCTGAGTTTCAAACTGTAGCCGGTAGATTTTTAGAGTCTGTTCAAAGTAATGATAATATATATGAATATCTACGAGATACAGATTGGAGTTTAACATCAGCAATGGCGCGTTCTATGGAAATAGATGAATGGTCAGAACAAGCAAAACAAGATTATAACTATTTAAGACAAACCTTTGATAGTGCAAGTATTGGTGGATTAAAACAAAAACTAAACCTTTTTAAAAATGCAACTGTTGATATATTTACTGATCCAATTGAGTTAGTAGCAATGGCTGCAATTCCTTTTACAGGAGGAGCTTCACAAGGCACTAAACAACTTCTAAAGATAGCACTCAAAGAAGGATTAAAGAAAAATCAAAAAGCAAAACTAACAAAAAGTGTTTTAAAAGATGCTAAAAAACCTGCGCTTTTTACAGCTCTAGAAGGTGGAGCATGGGGAGGTTCACATAATTATTTTCTACAAAAGGCTGATGTAGAATTAGGAATAAGAGAGCAACTAGATGCTACTGAAATTGGTCTAACTGCTGCACTTGCAGCTTCAATGGGTGGAGTGCTTGGTGGTTCTATAGGTGTAGTAAGAAGCGTATCGCCACTACTAGCAAAAAAACTACGCTTATTCTCAAATGAAGATGAAATTAATAAACGAGTTGATACAAAAGGAAAAACTCCTAAAGAACAATCAAAGACATTAAATGACGAATACGAAGCAGGAAGCGAAACAAATAAATTATTACCAAACTTTTTAAAATTTATATCCGCTACTGTGGGTAAACCTACAACTTATCTACAAAAGGCAGGTAAAGCTGTTAATGAATTAGGAGATCATTTAGGTTTATATAGATACGATTGGTATAAAACAACTACAAAGGCTGTAAGAGATGGTTTAGATAAACTATCTTTTGGTGAAGTTCTTGTACCTCTAAGAAGTAATTGGCTTGCTGATTTTGGAACAGCAATAAACCCAATTGATCGTACAGGTAAAAGCAAGAAGTGGGGGTTTAACACTTTTTGGAATAATCGTATGAACGATAGAGAAAATGCTCAGTTATATTATCTTCTAACAAATAGAAAAAATAAACAAAAAAGAACTAAGACAATGCCATATGGTGAATATAAAGGCTCTAAAATAAAACAATCAACAAGGACAGCAGCAAATAAAATAGGTCTTATACTAGACGATATACAAAAAGAAGCTTCGCGCAAAGGAGAATTCAATGGTGTAGAATACGATCAACTATTAAGTAGTGAAGCATTCCTTGAAAATTATTTTCCACATAGAATACAAGCTGAACTGCTTGTAAACGATCCTATAGGATTTAAAAACCTTTTAAAAAAATATGGTAAAACAGTAGATGGCGAAGTCATTCCATATGCAAAACCTAATAATTCTACGGCAAGTAGTAGTATAGAAGAAGTTGTAGATGAGTTCGGTAATGTAGTAAAAGGCACGAAACTAAGAGATTCAAGAACCGTTGACGATGTAGCTTTTGGAGGCAAGGACTTAAAGAGAGATTTTATAACAGAAGCAGAGGACCAACTAGGTGAATCAGCGACACGAAAAGAAATAGATGAACTAGCAATGGATCTGAAAGCTGATAAAATTTATGATGATATGCTTGCTATGAGTCAAGATCCTCTTTACGGTATGGATATACATTTACAAGACAATGTTAGTGCAAAAATACAAGGAACAAAAGTCTCAGGAAAAACAGGGTGGTTAAAAGAAAGAGTGTTTTCTGATATACCTGCTGCAGATATGTATCGTTATATAGACACTAATGTAGAAAGCGTAATAAATGAGTATATTACTAATACTTCTATGTTAATAGCAAGAGAAAGAGTATTTGGTAGAAATCTAGATGTCTATAAAACTAGGCACTTAAAGCCTCTTATAAAAGCTATGCAAAGAGATAAGGTAGATGATCAAGAACAAAAGGCAATAGTTGACAGATTGGAAGTTATGTATAAAAAAATAGCAGGAGTAGAAATACCTACACCTTTTGGTACAGGACAAACAAGAAATATTATGTCAGGACTGAAAGCTATGCAGACTTTTGCGCATTTACCACTCGCTACTGTTTCAAGTTTAACAGAACCTCTTATAATGGTAAGTCGAGTACAAAAAGAAAACATACCTAATGCGGCATATAATTTTGGTAGTGCTATTGTAAAAGAAAGTAAAAAGTTTGGTGAAAGATTTAACAATGGTATTAAAAGACAATTCGGTATAAAACATACAGGCACAAAAGATTTCGTAGATGAATCATGGCTTGAAGTTTATAAGGTTGGCTTGGCGATGGAACAAGCATTACAGGATCGTCTTGAGGGTATGTATGGTGAGATGCAAGGAGCGCAATGGTTACAAAACCTTACAAAAGGATTTTTTAAGACAACACTTCTAACCCAATGGACGGCTGCTGTACAGCTTGCAGCTTTTACAACAGGTAAGCGATTAATACTAGAAAACACACAGCGTCTTGCTACTGGTAAAAGTTTATGGGGTAATAAGTTATCTAAAGGCGCAATGGAAAGATATCGTAATGAATTACGGAATCTAAATATTGATGATAAAAAAGCAATCAAATGGTACAACAGCTCATTAGATGAGAACGGTAAATTTGATATGGCACGAGGAAAAAGCAAAAAAGGATTCTATGAAAATGATTATGTGATGGGAGCTAATCGTTTTTCTAGAGAGATTATTCTTATCCCTGATGTAACAGAAGCAAATAAACCTTTGTGGTATTCACATCCTGTTGGTCAAATGTTTGCACAGTTTGCAAGTTATCCTACAGCTTTTAATAATACAATTTTAAAAAGGTTTGCATATGAAACGACTGAAGATTTTAAAGGATTACCTAAGGGTAGAATACCTGTAGCTACACCGAAGATTGTTGCGACTACAGCTATGATGACATTCATGGCTACAATAACAAATGCCGGAAGAAGTCAAGGTCGTAGCCTTGAAAAATCTGATGATGAAATATTGACAGACTCTATAGATCGTTGGGGTGGGTTAGGACCGCTACAATATCCATACAGATTTACGCAAAATGCAGAGTACGGTAGTGGTCCACTAGGATCAGTAGTTAAAGCAGGTTCAGGACCGTTGATTCAAGACCTGTTGGATATGATATTATATCGTAAAGGAGCAACAGAAACCCTAGCAAAAAATGTTCCTTTTCAATCTTTAATAAGAACACTAGCTCCTGACGCAGCTAAAGCATTACAGGATGAAGGTAAGAAAATAGATAAGGCATTATTCGCTCCGTTCGCGCCACCAAAAAAGCCACCAAAACCTGTAGAATCAGGAAGTGGTTTCTATAGATCTTCCCTTACTTCTCGTCCAATATATGCTAAAGGCGGAATAGTAAACGATGTAGAACAAGTAAAAACCGAACCCGATGAGCGTGTGGATCGTATGACAGGATTACCTTATCATATGCAAGCAGGAATCTTAGGACAAGACGAAGAAGATAGAGCAGCCTTTGCAGAAGGTGGACCTGTTACTCCTGAACACTCAGATGTTTATTCATTGATTACTAAAGACATTAGAAATCTTGCGCCTATCTACAGAGATGACGAACCCATTAGTGAATACACAGAAAAAGAATTAAAAGGCTATGCTAAAGGAATAGACAAGCCTCTTTACAGAGCTATTAAAAAAGATACAGCACAACAAGACGCAGAAGATTTTAGAGACTCACAAAAGATAGGTGTCCATCTAGACACAGAAGTTCCTGAAAAAGGAGACTTAATTTTAAAAGGCTTTATAGAACTAAATAGACCTTTAGATCTATCCGAGATGGATGTACCTTTAGAAGGCTTTCTCTTTGTTGAAGAAATAAAAAACAATAAAGAACTTAAAAATAAAATAGTAGATGATTCTATACTACCGCCACCAACTGTCGAAGAACACATAGAAGACTTATTGTTTCATCATAGTTTAAAGAAAGAAGCAATTAAAGATCATAAAAGCCTACCAAACCTTAAGAGTATATTGAATATAACAGCGAGTCATAAAGTACGCGAAGTCTTAAAAGATATAGGGTACGATGGTATTATATATGAAGAAGATACAGGACGAGAACAAAAATTTGCAGGTGGATTCTTCAGTAAATTAGCGCGCAAAGCAAAAAAGAAAAAAGTAGTTGCTCTAGATAAGAACCAATATCGTGTAACAAGAAAAGCAAAACAAGAAGAATTACTTGATGATGAAATCCTTAGAAAGCGTATGGAAGAAGATTTCCGTACACTCTATGTATACGCAGATAATGAAACACTCGGAGCAATAAAAGATATAAGAGGCTCTTCAGCAAATAGAGCTAGAGGACTAACTAACTCCGTAGGAATTAGAACTAAAAAAGATCCAAGTACTAAAAGCTCTTCTTATTATAATGACTATAAAGATTCTAATAATAGATACCTTAATTCAAAACAAATAAAGCAAAGAGTCATGAATATAAATTCAGACATGGCTAATGTGTTGAGAGAATTTGTATCGGGTGATTATACTAAGATTAAATTTAGTCAAGAGTTATTAGATGGTGTAGATTTTAGACAAGCTAAGAGTTCATTTACAGAAAGAAATTTTAGGGAAAAATTAAACATGGTTAAAGAGTTTGCAGAAAAGGATGCTAAAAATAAACTAAGTGCTTTTGAAATGGGAGCTACACAAGAACGTAGATTGGAAAGCCTAGAGCAAACAATCGGATCAATGCTTTATGGTCCTAGATGGAAAAGAACAGAGACACAGTTTATTAAGAATGAAGAAGGTGTTGTAACCGATATGGTACAACGATCTCCAATTATAGATCCTAGCTATAAAACGAAAGCACAAAAAAGTAAAGTAAGTATCGAGGTAACAGATAGACCAAGAGATGCAACAGCTAGTGATCTAGGTGTTCCTGACGATCAAGCACTCTATGCGTCAGGAAATAAAGAATCAATTCGTAGAGCAAAAAATATGGATAAAGACGATGCAAGCTTTTTTGCTAGGCTTGATGATATGAAAAATCCTGAAAGTGATAATTACAATCCGGACTTAGCTGATGAAATGTATGAAAACTATTTATATGATAATAATCCTGAGTTGTTTAGAGGTAGTGAGTAATGGGATTTTTTAGAGACTTAGTAAAACTAGGAAAGATAGCTGTTACTACTCCTGCTCCTATACAAAAAAGCTATGAAGAAGTACAGGCTCAAGCAGATAAAAAATATGTAGACAAACCCGCTGATAAAGAAATGTTTAATGTAACGACTGATTATTTACTACAAGATAAAGAAAGAACAATAGATGATGAAAAATTAAATCTTAATCTTAAAGAAGTAGCTAATAAATTTACAAATTCAAATTTGAATATGTTTAAAAAACAATATCCAATTGAAGAGATTACTGTAGATTATGATAATATTAAAACAAGCTATGAACGAAGTAAGCAATCGAATACAGATCTAGCAGTATTTTGGGGAAAAGAAGAAGAGAAGAGGAGAGAGGCTTGGAATGCCTCTAAAAGAACTCATGATAGTCCGGAAACAATTGCAATGAGGGCAGAGCTAGATCGTAGAGATAACTTGCCGTGGGATCTACGAAGAACAGAAGATATGCGTAATGCAAGAGATCTGCTTTGGGAGCAATATGTTACAGCAGAACAAAAAAATTGGGAGGATACTGGTATTGTACAAGATGCACTTAGGGTGGAGTTGGATAAAAGTTTTGATAAAAGAAGGGACTATGAATATAATAGACCGAAGAAATTAAAAGCTAAACCACTCTCAGAACTAGATGTAAGAATTTATCTTAATAGAATAAAAGATCCGGAAGAAAAAAAATATTTTACAGCATTAACCGAAGATACTAAAAAACAATATACCGACAGATTAGGAGAAAGCCTAGATCCCAAGTGGATTGATCCTAAATTATCAAACATAGCCGGTGCTGCTACCGGTGTAAGCTTAGAAATATTAGAAGCGATTGATCGTACAAATTTAAGTATGACTTTAGCTGATTCTCCTACAAGAAGATTTGGATTTAAACCCGCTTGGGATAGTGAGAATCAAAAACTTACTACTATGGAAGATCCTTATTATGAACACGAAAACGCACAAGATTCATATATTTGGTCAACTATACTAGGCAGAGAGCGTTTTTCTCCTAACGAATGGCTTAAGCAGAAATTTGAAAATCTTTTACGCGGAGGAAAAGCGCCTACAATGTATGATTCTTTTGCTCCTGATGATATGTATTCTTTATTAGGCGAACAAGGTCTTGCAGGCGCACAGTTAGCTCTAGATGATCCTCATGTAGATCGCACAGAATGGGATGATCAAAAAACAAAGAGCCATGAATTATTACATAGGTATTTTAGATTAGCTCCTTTTAATAAAGATGATATGTTTTTTGGTAAAGGCAATCAGGCTTATGAAGAATTTTTTATAAGAGCTTATGTAAAAAAGATTAATGGAGAGGAGATTGACGATGAGTTTTATATAGGATTAAAGAATCACATCGCGGTTGGAAATTATTCAAATGTTTCTTATAATAAGAATTCTTTTAGAGATGAAGTGCCTTTTAATATCGGTAGCTTTAAAAGAGCAATGCCTTCAATGATAGAAAATTTCGAAGCAGCAGTATTAGGAAAGTGGCATACTCCTGCAGTACAACTACTTAAAAAGCCTAACTCTAAATCGCCAATTCTTTCAGCAGGGTACACAGATAATATTAATAATCAAATGAATAAGCAGATAGATCCTGTTGATAATCAGATGCAAGACTTAATGGAAACTCCTGATAAAAAATGGTCAGAGGTTTTAGATCAAATAGTTGAAGATCCTGAAGAAAGAGATTTATTTAGAAGAATTATAGATGCTGAAAGTAAAGGAGATCCTACTGCTGTAAGTAAAAAAGGAGCAAAAGGTCTTATGCAAATTATGGCAGCAACCGCAAAGCAGCCGGGATATAAGACTACACCTTTTCAAGGAGATGATTTATTTAATGTAGAAGAAAACATTAGATTTGGTACAGATTATATGAGAAATTTAAAGAATTATTTTGGAGACTGGAAGACTGCATCTATTGCTTATAATTGGGGTCCGGGCAATACTACAGATTGGATAACAGCAGGATCAGATTTTAAAAAGCTTCCAAAAGAAACACAAGATTATATTCAGAAGATTTATAAATAACTTGACAGATTAAAAATACAACAGTATACTATGTTACTATACACAGAAGAACAACTTGAAGCCGCTTATAAAATCTATAGGCTTCACCAAATAAAACAAGATCTTTCTTGTATGACTTTAAATAATTTTAGAAAGCTCTACGAAGAACTAGCAGAGGAGATAATGCATGGGATTCCCCTTTGAAATAATTACAATGCTAGGATCTACATTGCTTAGTAGTCTTCTAAGTATATGGTCACAAAGCAGAAAGGCTAAAGAAGAACAGCAGAAACTTCTTATTACAAGAGGTGAGTTCGAGATGAAAGCTAAGAAGCAATCTCTTGATCATGGTCTAAAGGATAAAGGATTTGCTTGGACTAGAAGAATCATAGCTTTAGTTTCTGTGCTTGCTATCGTGGTGCTGCCTAAATTAGTAGCTGTCTATTATCCTACTGTTGATGTAACGGTAGGCTACACTAATTGGAATCCGGGATTTTGGTTCTTTCGTGATGGAAGAGATGTCTTTGAATGGATTACTTTTCAAGGCTTGGTAATCACGCAGTTAGATACTAATTTAGTATCGGCTATTATCGGAATGTATTTCGGTGGCAGTTTAGTTAAAAAATAAAGGTAAAACAAATGAAAAAAATTAAAATAATTTGTAAGAAAATTTACAATAAAACAAAAGAAATTATTAAAAAATGTATCGCTTATGTCTCTAGTGGAGTAAGCTATAT
>JGI24006J15134_10001224_pt1 | contig 14778 bp, 35 predicted proteins | sample LinPmetageLP53_FD_15134 | JGI IMG/M metagenome (IMG submission 15134)
CAAGGGTATCATGGCTCACTAGACTACCCAGAACATGCACCAGACACACCAGAGCATCACGAAGTGTATAACTTTTTACGAAAGAATAATTTTGGTGGGGGATATAATGGGACTACTAGACATACTAGGACAACCAACCGATAGTATATGGGGAATGATTAACAGGCTACCTAGTTTGTTTAGTCAGCAGGAGACACCTAGCCATGATAAACCACCACAATATGACTCGTCTAAATATGGATGGGGGAGACAAGTTGGTATTGACTATAACCAAGAAATGAAATCAACCCCAAGGGGCATAAGAAATAATAATCCAATATCTGTATCTCTTATCGAAAAGACAAAAGATGGTGTAACAACCCCCGGTAGAAATAGCCCCGGTGGGTCTGACCCTTGGGTGGGGTTAGCACTAAGACAAACTGATAAAAAACTTGATAGTGAAGAATATAGGATGTTGCAATTTAAAGACCCGTTACATGGAGTCAGGGCTGGTTATATAAATTTAAGAACACAGGTAAACACACATAAGGCTAATACTATGAAAAAATTAGTCACAAGACATATTGCAGGTAGTCAAAAAACATACGATGAACTATCACGAAATAAACGAGAAGAAATTGACCAAGCAGTTAGTGTAATGCAAAAATACACTGATTTGGGGAAAGATGAAATAATTGATATGTCAAATATGAAGGTAGCACATGGTGTTTTCAAAGCTTTAGCTAGACACGAAACAGGTTTGAGAGATAGCAACGAATTTGCGATGACATTACCTGATGAATTAATTACTGAAGGTATAGGAATGGCTGGTNCAGATATGAAAATNAAAGCACAAATGCACATGCTAAATTCGTCACCAACGAGAAAACCTATGTCAACATTAGAGCCTATTGCACCAACACCAATGCAACAGCAATACGAATCGGCAAGAATGAATAGACCACCATTGTCACCACCACCAATGCAACAACAAATGCAACAACAAATGCAACAACAAATGCAAGCACCAACGCAAATGCCAAATAAGTCATATGAAAATGCACCACAGATGTATCCACCACCTAAACCACAGATTCCTATAAATAAGTCACACATGTATCCACCACCTAAAAGGAGATCACTGGAAGAGGTAACACAGACTGCACAAGTTCAACCTGCCTTAAGCCCTTTCCCTTGGCTTAGAGAAGTTAGTGGAAGTTACAGTCACCCAAGCCCACCAGTTGGGAGATGGGTATAAAAATATTTTAACGAAAGGGGGGTTGACTATCTCTTAGTGTGGTGTTAGAGTATCCATACTATGAATAATTCACTTGAGAGTCACAAACTAAACGATATACAACGCATAACTAGCTTAGTTCATGGTCTAGGCTTTGATGTTATGTACCAAAAGGGGTATGGGCTTCTCAAGTGGCTCGTGCCTCTTTTTTTGTTTAAATTCGCTACAGCTAAACTCGCTACAGGCAAGGTGGCTTCTTTGTGGCGGTTCTGGGGGTACCGTCTTGCTAACCCCCAACTAATTTTAGTTTAAACGAGGAGAATTATGACTATTTCAGCAGAACAGTTAGCATTCAAAAAAGGAAAGATTGGTGGCTCACAATCAGCATCTTGTCTTGGCTATAGTAAATATAGTACACCTGCCCAAGAGTTTCATCGTATGAATGGTGACATGCCAGCGTTTGTTGATACAACAGCTACTCGTGTTGGTAGTGCGATGGAGCCTACTATTTTGCATGAATATAATGTATTGAACGATTACGATGCTGTGCCTTATGAAGACACATTAGTCCATCCAGACGAACCAAGGATCATAGCTCATTGTGATGCTAAAGACCATAAGCGTAATGTTTTGGTAGAGATCAAGAATGTTGGCCCAAGAATGAAAGACAACTGGAAAGATGGTGCCCCTGATTATGTAAGGATACAAGCATGTCATCAATCTATGTTAGACCAAACACCAGACGTAGATATAGTCGCTTACTTTGGTGGTAACGATGTGCGTGTATTTCCGCAGACGTTCACTGAAGAAAACTGGGCTAACTTATATGATAACCTCAAAGATTTTTTAGACTATGTAGATCGTGAAGAATGCCCACCAGTTGGAAAAGCTGACCTGCCATTTCTTAAACATTTTTATCAAGACAAAGGTACATCTATAAAAGCTAACGATGCTATTTTAAATTACGCTAAAAGTCTATATAAGGACAAGGCAAGCCTTAAGCCAAATAAGGATTTAGAGGGACATATCCAAGAAGCTGAATTTGAGATACAAAAGTACATGGGTAATCACTCTACTTTGTTGGATAGAGAGGGAAATGTGCTTTACACATGGAAAGAAGGTAAGCCAAAAAGAGTTGTTGACTGGGAAGAATTTACCAAGCACGTTTATCAATGCTATTTATCAGAAGTACCCAACGCAATTAGTTGGAATGATATGTTTGACAAGTTTGCTTCAGAAAAGAAAAGTTCAAGACGTTTTTTATGTAAACTAAAATAGGAGCAGCAATACCATGCCCAAAAAGAAAGTAGAAGCACCACCAGTAGCAGAAGCACCTGTACCACCACAATCACCACCAGTAAAGGCTACGCATGAGCAAGTAATTATTGTATACATGAACAAAGTTATGCTTGAAGTTGGTTACGTCCAAAAGAAAGATGAAAATAAGTTCCAGAAGTATAAGTATGCAGGAGAAGCAGCCCTACTTGCTACCTTAAGACCTGCGATGGTCAAACATGGTCTAGTATTACTCCCTTCCATTCAAAAAGTTTCTCCTATTGATGAATATGGTAACACCCATGTCATTATCGATTATACCCTCACACATATATCAGGTGCAGTTTGGCCTCATCCTCTTTCGGCAGCAGGTTGTGGCAACGATAGAAATAGTAAAGGTGGTGTTGGCGATAAAGGTCTTTATAAGGCGATTACAGGTGCGAACAAATATATGCTTTTTAAATTATTTCAACTGGAGACAGGTGATGATGCAGAAAAGGCAGACAATCAAGAGGGAAAAGCCAAGGCTAGTGACATGGAGAAAGTTATGTCCTATATCAGATCAATCCACCAATCAGCAAGTGAAGAAGACAGGAAAGCAAGAATGGAGTTACTCCACCACATGTTAGCCCAGAAGGGTTTCGATGCAGTGGAGTCTCATACCCATGTGACCGGGGATCAGTGGTCACAATTATTAACCCTAGTTAGGGAGTTACAAAATGTATAATACTTTTACAGGATTTGGCAGACTTACAGCAGACCCAGAACTTAAGAATGTTGGGGAAAGCCAAGTAGCAAATTTCACGGTAGCCACAGATACAGGTTATGGTGAACGAAAAGCAACATTGTTTACCAAGTGTGCAGCGTGGGGTAAGCAAGCGGAATTGATTAATGGTTCATTTAAAAAAGGTAATCGCATTTTGATTGTTGGTGAAATGCAACCTAAAAACTGGGAAAACAAAAATGGAGATACGGTTTATGACACACAGGTTAACGTGCGTAATTTCAATTTTATTGACCCTAAAGAAGACGGTGCAGGGGCAGCTAAAGAAGATGTTCCCTTCTAAATAGTAATGGGCTAGGTAGCTTACAACTATTGCCTAGCCCTAACTTTTTTTAACAGATGATTACACAATATAAAAAACATCTCGTAGAAGTAAATAATTTAAGAATAGTCCTTGAAGATGGACTTAAACGGCTAAGAAAAGAGTACAAATCTTCAACTAATAAATATGACCTTGTTAGGTTAGGCAACACAGGTAAGAAAAAAAAAGAAAGATTGGGACGCATTACAGAGCATCTTAAAGAGTGCAACGATCTATTGGCTACATGGGACACAGTAACTAACGATCAGTTAAGAGGTTTAATCCACAATGGTAAATCAATCTAAACAGATAACGAATAAATTCCTTAAGAGCATACCACAGGGTTCGTTAGTCAGAGTGCGGTGGCCTGATGCTTCGGCTGATGCTTGTGATGACGGTTCGCCTAAAGAAATATTAAGAGATCACCTTTCTGTAGTTTATGACAGCTATGGTTTGTGGATAGGTGTGTCTAAAGAAGATGTTATTATGACAAGCGACAAACGTGTTGACAACGATGAATATAGAGGTAAACTGAATATTCCTAAACGGTGGGTCATGGATATCGAGATTGTGAGGAGTGCTTGATATATGCTATTGAGTTTATTCTTACGATGTGGGCAGCAATGTCAGTTAGAGCTATCAATAGAAACACTAAGTGGGGGCTTGAGTCTGGCATAACGTGTAATATATGCTTTCTTACTTGGTGGGTTATGACTGGGCAGATTGGATTTTTTGTTGGTGATTTAATTTTTAGTGCGATGTACACAAGGGAAATATATTTAAAATACAGAGGAGGTAGTAACGATGAAACCTTATAACTACTCAAGAAAGTATTTAGATAATTTAATGCAACGAGGGTTAGGCCACGAAGGTAGAGATACATATATAGGTGGGTGTATGAAATATATACTTCCTGTTAATGGGGGGTTACAATGCAAAGATGCTGACTGGACATATAAAAATAAAAAGAGATTCTCTAATTTGTTAAGGTTGCCATACCATAAAGTAATTCTTGAATTCCCTGCAAGCCATGAGTGTGACTGTTGCCCGTTAGCCCCAACTATATTGATATGTGAAAAAGAAGTTGGTAGCGAATTAGGTTTTGTTGTTAATGAGATTAGATATTTTCACGAATATAATGAGTGGCGAAAAAACAAATTTTCAGCGAAGTTAAGCCAAAAAGACATAGAAGAATGGGGAGATAAAACAGGTGTGATGAAATTTGAATGTGAAGGGGAGCCTCAAATGTTTCAATTAATGGTGTGCATTCAATACTGTATATACCTAAATACACGAAAAATAAAAGTTGAAAATGTTTTGTCAAATAAAAAACTAAACAAAAAAAGAATAGCACACAATAAAACCCCTTTTTTCGATTACAAGATACTCACAATACACAAGAACGCTGTACAAAAAACACTAAAACAGGAAAACAATGGGGTAAAAAGAAAATGGCATCAAGTTACTGGGCACTTCAGGTTTCTTAGCCAATACGAGAACCCTATTTGGATTCAAGATCACGAGCGTGGTGATTTATCCTTGGGGATAGCTGACAAGGGTTATAAAATTAATAAAACACAAGAGGAGTCGATATGAGAAATAAGAATGTAGAAAAAATCTTTGAAGAAGCTTTGACATTGGTTAACAATAAGAATGAAGACTACGCTAGTCCTATTGATTTTTATGCAAACTTCAGAATGGTTGAACACGCAGGATTACCGACATGGGTTGGTGTACACGTTAGAATGTTGGATAAAATCAGCCGTCTGAATGGCTTTGTAAGACGTTTTATTGAGACAGGCAACATAACCTCTACCGTAGATGAGTCAATAGAGGACACACTTTTAGATGCTATTAATTATTCAGCAATTACACTTGATACCTACCGCCAGTACAGAAAGGAAATAAACCATGAACTTAATCGAAACGCTACTACAGACAATAATAACGAAACAGGATCAAATTCTTGCCCAATTAAAAGACCCAACAAACAGCAAAACAAACAGCCCGAAGTGTGGACAAAGTACGTTGATGAAAACGTCAACTTGTTTGACCCAACAGAAGAAGAAGGGTGCTAGTTTTAAGCCACCAGTTTTGTATGAACGGCAGCATTTTGATATAGCAAACCAGATGTACGAAATTATCAATGCTACAACTAAAACTAGAAAGCCTAACATGGGTTACTGGGCTAATGATATTAGGAAATTGAATCTGATAGACAAAATCCCGATTGATAAGATACTATTGGTGTTTAAGGTAGCTAACAAAGATGATTTCTGGTCAATGAATGTCAGATCACCTAAGAAGTTACGCAAGCACTGGGATCGCTTAAACTTGTTGCGTAGAAAATCTTTAGGTTTAAACTCAAAAGGAGAAGACAAACGAGAATCATTGGATTACTTTAAGGAGAAACAGTGGTAGCCAAGGATGGGGAGTTGCCCCATGATATACAGTCTGAAGCTGTAGTGTTAGGTTCGCTTTTCAGAGATGAAACTTATATTCATAGGGTAGCTATGATGCTTGAATCGGGAGACTTTTACAGTCCTAATCACAGAGGTGTGTATAACGCTATGCTTTCGTTGACCGAAAAAGGTATTCCTATAGGTGTTTTGCAACTGATCGAAGAAGGCGCAGACCAAGGGACTGTATTGGTGTTGGAAGACGTTACACCTACAGCTACGGCTTGTATGCACTTCGCTCAAAAGGTTAAGGACACAGCCTATCAGCGTGAGGTCTACAGGTATGGCTATAATCTAATTCAAGTCAGCAAAAAGAGTGATGAACCTAGCATCATGGAAGATATTACCGAAGCTGTGGGGCTTGGTTACGAAAACATCTTAAATAAATCTACAGGAAAAGGTGACGATGTTTATTCTAGTGATGGAATCACAGGGCTTTGTGACACAATTAAAGACAAAAGAGGGAAGCCCGGAATACATGGCATACGGACTCAATTCCCTTTGTTCGATAGGGTTGTCAAAGGTCTTAAAACGATCAATCTCATTACCGCAACAACTGGGTTTGGTAAAACAGCGTTGGCTTTACAATGGGCATACAACATTGGGGTCAAACAAAATATACCATCGCTCTATATTAATTACGAAATGGAAGCTGATGAACTCACCGAAAGACTGTTAGCCTGTGGTAGTGGTGTCTGGCTAGACAAAATTCAAACAGGTGACATTCCTAAAGAAGACTGTCAAAAAGTTGACGATACAGCAAAGTTATTAGGTGATTCTAAGTTAAATATAACAGGGTGTCAGTCTAAAACGATTGACCATACTTTGAATTTAATCCATCAATACCATCGTAAGGCAAAAATAGAGGTAGTATTTATAGATTACATAGGTGAAATCACGCCTAAAGACAGCGATTTAGATCGGGGCACTTATACTACTTATGGCGATTGGGTGCAACGCATTAAGGATTGTTGTTCACGCTTAAAGATCAAGGCTGTTATACTAGCACAGGTTAATCGTAGTGGTTATAGNGANATGCCTACCGTTGAAAATATAGCAGGGAGTATGCAGCTACCGCAAAAGGCTAATGTATTTGTATCGATGTGCTTAGACAAAGAGGAAAATGTTGTTTTAAATATCAGTAAAAATAGAGGCGGTGCAGTACCTCAACCTATTCCTTTATTTTTTAATAAGAAATGCCAGCAGATAGGTGAGTTGGCAGATAATCCACCCTTTTAAGGAGAAAAATATGACTAGATTATGGGTTATAATTGCGCTGGTAGCAGTGACATCTGTATACGCTATGAATAATGGCTGTAGTTTAAAAATGGCAGACTACTACAGCACAAAAGAAAATAGTGAGTGGCGTTATGTTCCTTGTAACGGAACAACTAAAAACTGTGGGAGATTACAATAATGGATGAAGACAATAAAGATGAAGACAATAAAAGTGTTGATGAATTAAAACCAGAAGATTTTGATATGGTTGAATTAAGCCTAGAATCTATCTTAGACAGGATACAGGAGTTCCATTCGCAAAACGGTCAAGAGTGTATGACTCGTATCGTTGATTCTGGTCAAGGTGATTTTAACAAGTGGCCTATCGCTTTAGTGCATTCTATCAGCATGAAATTTATACTGGATGCACTGGGGCAACAGCAAATTGAGATCGCTAAACTCAAGGATAAACTTGGTGAGAAAGATGTATAGTAGTATAGTACACAGCCCACTTTACCCCCTTGGAGTCCCAATTGATGATGACATTTACCTACAAAGACAGCACAATCAACCACAGAAAACCTAATTATTATAGTAACGGTAAGTTTTTCTTGGTTCAGTGTTGGAATTGTAATCATTGGGAACAAAACAAGACACCGGAGTCTGGCATTTGTGAACATTGTGGATGGAGTTTTTATCATGGAGACAACAAGCGAAGATAAAAAAGGATTTGGCTACGATACTAACCACTTATGGGTAATAGAGATGCGAACAAGTCTTAAGTGGTTGCCAATCATGCCACCTAGAGCCTTTGGGAGCCTTGACGTTGCTCATATTATAATTTCGGATATGACAGGTCAGGATTATAAAGAAGTGCTATTTTGCGACAACCCAGAGTATAGAATCACAGAATATTCTAGTGTCAAAACAAACGAACTTTGATGTTGTAAGGATAATAATTATGAAGAAAGAAACTTGCCCTATCTGTTTCTGGCATGGGTCTATGCACATTATCTACGGACATAAAGAGTGTCCTAACTGTAAAAACAATATAGAACCTTGCTGTGAAGGTGACCAATCGCCATACAAAGATAAACCTAACGATTAGACTTGCAAAAAAAGTGAAAACGTGATAAAATTAGATTGTAATTAACAGGCTTTTAAAATCGTTTAAAAAAACATGTGAGTAACTTTAGTTACGAGAGCGATAGCGGTTATTTTATACCTTTTCCCGGACGGGTCTAATATTTTGAGTGAACATGAAATACAATCAGAGTTTTTTCACAGAATACGCATATTAGAAAAAGAAGAACCTGTCCTAAAGTTGATTCATGCTGTGCCTAACCAAGCAGCTTGGAAGAACGCTGTTAAGTATACTAAAGAAGGTATGCGAAAAGGCTGGCCGGATATCGGATTTCCCGTTAAATCCGCTTGTGGATTGTTCAATGCTTTGTATATTGAATTTAAGACTGACAAAGGACGTTTGAGTGAAGAGCAAGCAGATTATTTAAGCTTACTTACTGAAAACGGTGCTATGTGCTGTGTCTGTCGAGATGCAGAGGTTGCCGTTGAGTTGGTGATTGAATATTTAAAAGAAACAGGGGAACCTGACAAGCCTTTGCCTGACCGACTCCCCCGCACTTTAAAAATGGATATCATTGTTTCTAATAATTAGCGTGACTTGTGCCCCCATTTATAATTAGGGTTAGTATTAGGATTAAATAGCTCTTTTTTACCTACCGATTCAAGATAAGCCGTACAAGCTTTATCAATCTGCCTAAGATCCTTACCCGTTAACTCATCTTCTTCATTAACATAGCTATCATGGTCTTCATTTGACTTACCATCTTCTGCGTTAATCCAAGCTATATCTTCAGCCGAATGAGGTCTTAGTAATTCTTCATACTCTTTTTCAGTTATACTTTCTCGTTCTCTGGCAGGGCGGTTACTTTTTCTTGTGAATAAATTCATGTACTTGCTCTTGTTTAATAATGCATTTTCATCTTCTGGTATAAGGTCTTTAAAAACCAATTGATCCAGCGTTATATTGTCATGCGGATTTTTAAGCAGAGTCATAATTCTAATAACCGTTGCAATAGGTGGGGTAGAATCTCCGTTGGTGTAGTTATTAAAAGTTGATTTCGTTATGTTGACCTTTTCAAAATCCAGTTTGTGTCGCTTGACTAAGTATCTTAGATTACGACTTAATATTTTTCTATCATATTTGGCTGCGTTGGTTTTCTTGTCCATTTTTAATTACTCCAAAGTGTTTTTAAGGTTGTTAATCATGCTAGTGGTGCTTGCTAGACGTTGGGCTACGATTCTTAAGACAGGTAAAAGCGTTTTAGGACGTTCTTCCCACATATACTTAAATTCATCTGATGTTATTTCACGGCATACACAATCATCTGAACTAGCAATTACTGTNGCTGATCTAGGCTCACCTGTGATAAATGCCATTTCACCAAATATTGCACCTTCTGTAAGCTCCGCTACTTTGCCGATTCCTGCTTTCCATACATCTACNTTGCCNCATTCAATGATATAAGCTGACTGACAGGCTGTATCCCCTTCCGTTATTATCTCCTTCCCTAGATTGTAATGAAGTCTTTTGTTAGACATGGTTAACTCCTTTTGATGAATTTGAAGTATATAAATATGCACATTCCTGCAAGGCCAAGTGATGCTATTAATCCAACAGCCCCATAAATTAATGTATATGCGTACTCCTGAAAATCAAATACAGCTAATTTGTCGCTTGTGAACATCATGGTTTTATTCTCCTATGTGGGCTAGGAAACCTAACCCTTTAATGAATAATATGATTAAAGATAGACCCATAATAACTCCTATTAACTTATCAAAGGTATTCATTTTCATAAACTATTTCTTTGATTTTAGAATTCTTGGTAGTTTTCTCCATTTTTACCTGTATTACTACATAGTCTCCACAATCTTCATACTCTACGACTAATACATAATCTAAGTATTTGAATTTGCCATGTGGGTATTGCTTAACAGATTTTGATAGTGCTACATTTCTGGCTCTTATCATAATGTCTTTAGCTGTGTATTTTTTATACATGGTTATTCTCCTTTTTTTAGGTTTAAACTGCATTTAATCCTGCCCTGACATTACCAAGCCAGTTATGGTTTTTTTCTTTTTCTGCTGGTCTTAGTGTAGTGTTAGATAGATGGGATGGTGCGTATATTTCACCGTACCATTTTAAAAAATCAGGATTCCACTCGCCATCTATGATTGCTTCATTTTTTTCTGGGTTGGCATTAATCAAACCACGAGCATTTGCATTAAGTATATTTCTAGTACCACCTGCNTCCCATCTCTTTATATGTCTGTTTANATGTCTGGATGTTTCTGCTTTGGCTTCTTCGTATGGTATTATTTCACCAGTAGCAGACCTTCTTTCAAATTCTTGCGTAAACATACCGAAAGGTATTCTGGCATTTTCCTTACCTTCAGCATTATAGATCGAATCAAGCAACCTGTTTTGAGTTGTGTATAAATCAACATGTGCCGAATAATTATCTTTTTGGTATTGTGGGTTAGTATCAAACCACCAAGGTTCATAATTAAAAGCACTAAGTACAAGGCTAACTATTATTACAATCACAGTCATTTTGTTCTCCTAGGCTAGTGTTATTTGTCCCTTAAAATGAGAGACTGGATTAACGTCTTCAAAATCACGAGGCGATGTTCTGTGCATATTGCCAGTTGTGAGTTCAACAAAATAATAAGTACCGTCCATTGTATTCGTAATCATGCAGAGTTGCTCTGGCTTGTCTGGAAAGATAAACATCGTGCCATGTTCAAGGTCTGATAGTAGTTTCACGCAATTTTGTGATGTTACGGTGTAATTTATTTCAGTGTTCATGGTTTTAGTTCCTTTAAATGGTGGATACACAAACGACCATTGACCGCATGTATATTGTTTAGTTCTTTTTAGTACTGGTAATTTGATTAGTTCCATTATTTAAGTATGTGTAAAACTCATATAAGCTATCTGTGACAGTTTTTAACTCTGCTTCGACTTGAGCTACTCTGGTTATTAATGATGACCTTTCACTATTTTCTTCCGTTGCATGCCGTGGAGTTTTATTTAGCTTGTTTGCCATTTTCCTTAAAGTTGTTGCCATTTCATCTGCAAAAAATTGTTCCATTTTACTAATATTTTCATTCATGGTTTTAGCTCCTATAAAATAACTTCATTAATGACAGTGTTGCCTAGCCAACTAATAAGCGATATAAAACTACCGATCATAATTAATGCTATTAAAAAACCTATCATGTGATATATCTTTTCTTTTATTTCGTTGTTAATATTCATGGCTATTTAAATCTTTTTTTAAAGTGTTTATAAGTTTGTCATTTTTGCTTTCTGCCGTAGCTACCATTACAAGCCTACGGATAAAAGAACTGTAAGTCTTTGTGCCTGTCTTGTCAACAAAATAATCTAATAGCTTGCGGAAAATGTGGTGAACATCTAAGTCTTATTACTTCTGACTTTCTAGGCGGTTTTGTTTTCTTAACTTCATTTAGTAATGACATTTTTATCCTTTGTTTTTAGGTTTAAACTCAACTTTATTAAATCTTCTATTAATTAGCGTGACTTGAAGCTTTTCTATTTCTTTTTCTAAATTTTTGCAAAGCTTTTTGTATTCTTCAATATCTTTTATCTTTCTGACTATAAGCTTTTCTATTTCTTCTTTAGTCATGGTCATGGTTTTATCACTCCGTTTAAGGTTAGTAATTCTTTTACTTTTTGTGGTAGCTCTTGACCTATATAATTCTCTAGCTCGTATAAATGCTCTGGTGACTCTTCGACCAAGTGCATAATGTATTGATAACCTGCGTCAATAGCTCTTTTTTTTGTTTTGTTTGGGATGTAATAAGCTATATTAGCAGGTCTTTTTTTGTGGGTATAGTAGCAGGTGATAACATCGCTAAAGTCGTTTGTATCGGCTATATAGGTTCTCTGAATGGGTACCTTATAAATGTGCATTCTTGAATACACAACCCAGTTCTTATTGAATCGCTCATTTAAGATAATGCCGATTGCGGAATGTTTAAAAAGTTTGTCCTCGTTTCTTAGTGGTATTATTTTTACAACACTATTTTTTTGCATGGTTTTCTCCTTAAGATTATCTTTTATAAAGTAGTTCAATATCATACTCAATATCTTCTAGTTTTAATTTAAGCTCTTTGTTTTCTTTCTCTAGCTTTTCAATTGACTTTCTAAGTTTTACCAATGAGTTTAAATTCTCTATCTCTTTGTCAAAAATTACTTGCATGGTTTTACCTCAATTAAAGTTATGGTTTAAACTAAATTATTATTCTACAATCCACAGGGTGCTAGTTTATCCACTTTTTTCTGTATAGAGGCATATTTCTCAGCCTCACGCTTTGACTTCATACCGTTTGAGATAGGCATAAATCCATAGCCTGTGTACCCGACTACATACCATTTTTTATTTGCTTTTCTTTGTACAACATCGTAATCTTTCATGGTTTTAGCTCCTATTTAGTCAAAAATAACATAGTCATATGTTTGTGGTATGCTGGTGCTTGCTGGTATTAATGTGATGGTTTTATTAACTGTATCTATTCCCATGTTTAATGATTCTTCTTCATAGGGTATATATTCATCGTTCTCACTAAAATAATGGTCTTTTATATGTGGCTCTCTGGGTAATAAAACCTTACCTTTAAACCATGTTATTTCCATGTGACCTTGCATTAATTTGCTTTCAATATAAGTGTTCATAATCTATTTATCCTTTTGTGGTTTAAACTANAATTATTTGTTAAGGTCTGCAATTTTATAGAATCCTGATTTAACGTGTTTGTCTCGCTCTTTTGATGTTACGTTTAAAAACTGATTTAAGTATCTTGAAGTTGTAACGGAGTATGGATAAGACTTGTCAAGTGTTACGTTTCCTTCACAATCAAAATGAGCCATTATGGTCTTGTAGCTTTGAAAGGTTGACTCTTGATCGTTGACTATTACCACTTGGTTTACTGCGTTGTTACCTTGGTTATTTTTGAGATGATAAGTTTTCATGGTTTTATACCTCTTTAAAGTTATGGTTTAAACTGCAATTATATAAATAAATCTTTTGCCCACATATCTTCTGGGCTAACAATGTTGGTGATTATATTGGTATCAAATTTAGAGCTATAACCTTTTGATGTTACTCCAGCCTTATCAGATTGTTTAATAGCTTTTCTTTGCTTTCTCGTTAGCTTGTTTTTATCTATTGTTTTTAATATATGTATTCCTGTCATGGTTTTTACTCCTTTAAGGTTTAGGGGGGGCGAACCCCCTGTTAGTTTAATTTTCATTCAGTTGTGATAATAATTTGGGTTGTCAATTTGCTCTGCGTGAGTCAAAGTTTTACAGTCCATCATTTTTTTCTGGACATCAGTAACTAATAAGTCAATAGCTTCTTCTATTCGGTACCATTGTCTCCAATTTAAATCTTTCTTTCCGTTTTTTACTTTCTCAATCAACTTGTAGACCTCTTGCTCTAACTGTGTTTCTTTGTCATGCTTTTTAGTCAGCACATCTTTCGGGGCTTCAACTTCTGCATCTTCACAATGTTGGCACTCGGAAGTTTTTTCCCCCGATTCTTCGCAATATTTAGCCATCTCATCTCTCCCAGTTTAGGGGGCGAACCCCCTGTTAGTTTTAGTGAGTTACTTGGTGACATCAATCTTGTTAGTTTGCTCTTTTATGATGTGCGTTAGCTGGTTAAACTTTTTCATAAACGCTATTTGTAGTTCTATGTTACTCAAATCTCCGACATTATCTGGCATAGCGTCTTGGTAAGCATCTCTAATTGTGTAAATTATTTTTCTTGTTTTTGTAGCACTAAGTTTTTTTATTCTTTCGGTTCTCGCTTTAGATGAAAGTCTATCGGTTAATTCTGTAAGGCCTTGTCGATTCATTTTGTTTCTCCCAGTTGAGGGGGCAAAGCCCCCTGTTAGTTAAAAGTTTTAGAATGGTACTTCTGAATAATCAGTTTTATCAGCTTTCCAAACATGAGTAACTTCTCGAAAAAACGCAACGGCTTCGTTAATCTGATAAGCAATAATGTCTTCACCTTCTACTTCATCCAATGGGTGAGGAACTGGCAACCCTTCGTAACTTGGGTTGGCATACCAAACATCTCGATCTGAAAGCAACCATGCTTGATCTGATTTTTCATCGCATCCCCAAAGGGTTTCTCCTCTGTCTAAATCTGCGATTGAATCTGGCTGATAATTTTTTTCTTCTAAAATTTCAAAATAGTTATTCATCTCATCTCTCCCGTTTAAGTTAACTTATTTTTGCATTTTGTAGGTACATGTGTCAAGTGTTATTTTTCTACCATCTTTTAGATTATTGTTGAATAAATTCATTACCACAGTCTTGACATTCTGCGAGTAATTCCACAGCGCATCTAACATTCGTGCAACCACAAGACCATTTTTTCATTTTAGTGGGTGCTTTGACTTTTGAGCCTT
>JGI24006J15134_10001225_pt1 | contig 14772 bp, 23 predicted proteins | sample LinPmetageLP53_FD_15134 | JGI IMG/M metagenome (IMG submission 15134)
ATTAATCCATTTGTAGCATTAAGAACTAACAGGTTTCTTATTACACATATGAAACCTGTTTACGAAGGTATAGGCGCACCAATAGCAGTAGGAGAAACACCCGATTGGTATAAGACTACACCACACAAACTATTACAAATAGTAAACATAAAAGAACAAAAGTTAGGAAAGAAGACTACCTATATGGCAACTCTAGTTGCTAGTAAAACTAATTCCAAAATGGTAGGTAAGAAATGGCCTGTCTTCGTATTAGAAGAAACAGGAAATAAATGGAATGGAATACCTGAATTAAAAACAGGTGAATTATAATGGAGATAAATAACAATGAAAATAATAATGGAAGCAAAGGAACTGAGTGAATTAATAGAGAGCGTAGCATTAAAGGGAAGATACTTCGATGGTGGAGAATCTAAAAATGGTATGTTATCAGCACACGCATATTTAGTAGTCGATGGAAACACACTGCAAATATGGAATGCTGATAACACCACTATTTGCGGATTAAACCATAGTTTAGATGAGACAACTCAGACCAACACTGAAAATGGTTCAGCAGTATTCGACATTAAGAAGACTGTGAAATATCTAAAGGGGTTTACAGGAGCAGTTACAGTTGAGGCAAATGATTTCTTACATATTAGTAATGAATCATCAAATGCTACTTTACCTTTAGTAGTTGAACACAGCCATCAACCTATGATTGATATGTTAATCGAGTTCGAGAAAACTGTAAGGGATGTTAATGTAACATTCCCTACCTTTAGAAGAACTACCTTTGAAACTAAACTTCATGTCTCTTCTCATGCACTATCAGAAGCAACAAAGGGATGTGATGTAATTAATACTGCTAGGTATAAGTTTGATTACAATGATAACATATTTACAATGTCATCTATTAAAACTGACTTGGATAAGTATTCAACTACTATACAACCAATGACAAGAGACGGTGAACCTTCGACTGTTGAGTTCACGGGTTTCTTTCACGGATTCTTTAGCACGATAATTAATATTTATCTTAAAGATGACTCACCAATTTTGTTTGTATCTCCAACTAGAATATTATTGAAAGCACCTTACATGGATAGGAGTTGAGCGTCTGATAATTAATGAGATAAAAAATGGTATAGGATTAGTTTGGAGAGATGAAAATAATAACAGACTACAAGAAACAATTTCATTGAAAGACTTTAATCATTACTTTTTCATTAAGGCTACGTCAACTAGACACACTAATTTGTTAGTTAAAGATAACAACACAAGAGGCAAGTTCCAAGTTGACCTGTCTTATGAATTAGGAGATTGGGTTTCACTAGAAGGTGAATCTTTAGTAAAAGTTTCTTGGGGAACTAAATCTCCTAGTCTTAGGTATCAGATTAGAGAGAAGTTAGAAGAGTTAGGAGTTGACTCATACGAAGCAGATATACCACATCATTATCGGTATGCTGTTGATGAGTTAAGTTCTATTCCCGATTATAAAATGCGTAAGTGTTTTTGGGATATGGAGTGGAAGCAAGGCGGAGAACATGATGGTAAGATTACCTGTATAGTAATATACGATAGTTACGATGATGAGTATAGTGTATTCGCTTGGTTTCCTAACTTAGAACAGAAACTTAGTATGGAGTTCCTTTACAAATTAAGAAGGAATTATAACTTAAAAATATTCAAGTCAGAAGAATCTATGCTCGACAACTTCTTAACATATTTTATTCAGAAGAGACCGGATATGTTAATCTCATGGTTCGGATGGAAATTCGACTTACCTAAACTAATAGAGAGAAATAGTGCTTACAATATTGATTCAAGAATGTTATCTCCTTTTAATGAAGTAAGAGGTGTTTCTTGGAAGGATAACAAAGTTAAGATATATCCTAAACAAGTAAACGGGTCTTCTCCTATAACACAACCAATTAAGGGAGTAATTACAGTAGCATTAGATTTAGTCTTTGAAAGACAATGGAACGATTCACAAAGAGGAACATTACCTTCTATGGCTTTAGATTATATTTCTGAATCTGTTTTAGGCGATAAGAAATTAGTTAGTGAAAAGTTTCCTGATAAAAATGAGTTCTTTGCTAGAGGTTGGTTAGAAGATACTGAAACATATCTAGAGTATGCGATAAAGGATGTTGAGTTAATCAAAAGGATTGATGATGAAAACCACTGTATTGATTCAGTTTTAGCATTACAGAAATTACTAATTGCACCTTTTGATGCTTGCTTCTATGCAAGTAATATGGGAGGAATATATTTTATGCGTAATGCTAATTGGAAAGCACCAACAGGAAAGAAAGGTGAGAAGGTTAACTACGATGGAGCAATGATATACAATCCATTAACAGAAGGCACGAATGGAAGATATGACAACGTAGCCGCGTTTGATTTCGCTTCTCTATATCCTTCAATGATTATTTCACGGAATATATCATGGGAGTCTAAATCTAAAAGTCCTACTGAGTTTGCAGTTAATCTAGCAATACCTAGAGATTTTAGTGAAGTAAAGGAAGAGAGGATGTTGTATTACAATACAGATAAGTTAGGATTATTACCTAAGTCTCTTATTGAACTTAAAGCATTAAGAAACCAATATAAAAAGAATATGAAAGAATCAACAACCAAAGATGATAAGATTAAGTGGAATAATAATCAAATGGCTGTCAAAAGATTGATGGCTTCATTTTATGGTATTACAGCCTATCAAGGATTTGGTTGGGCTGATATAGACCTAGCCGCTAGTATTACTGCTAGTGCTAGAGAGGCTATTAGATTAGCCGCATTTAAAGCGAGGGAATTATAATGAGTAAAAGATGGAAGAAAAGAGTCAATCAAAACAATAAAGATACAATGAAATTATCAGAATTAATAGCATTAATGATGAGTAAATATGCCATGTCCGAAGAAGAACACAACGCAATATTAACTTGGGAAGAGTTCAATATTAATATAGAAAGGCAGACTACATCAGAAGAACAAGCAAAGCAGACATTTTCAATAGAAGCAATTGCAGGTGTTACTGCCACCTTTCATCTTTGGCTCTTAGGAAGAGTAAAGGATAGGTGGGAATCAGAAGATTGGGATTCAGATAAAGCACCCCATGCTATTTCTGTTAATGCTAAAGTGGATTGGAGTAATGATATATGAAAGTAGTTTACGGACACACGGATTCAATTTATGTTCAGTGTGATGATATAGAAAAAGCAAAGAACGTTTGTAGTGAAATTAACGACCATGTTAGGAAATCATTTCCTAATCTATTAGGTTTAGATGAACACCCTGTTACTTTAGAGTTTGAAAAGTATTACAAATCACTAGGAGTAGGTGCAACAAAGAATAGAAATGCAGGTTTAATAACTTGGAAGGATGGAGAATATCTTGAAGAAGACGAGTTTGTTCTTACAGGTTTCTCTGCTAAAAGAGTTGCACAAACAAAACTAGCGAAGGAAACACAAATGAAAGTATTGCGAATGTGGGTTGATGGTGTTGACGAAGAAGAAGTTTCTAATTACTTACATGGGCTATTTAATACTGTTATTTCCGGTGATATAGAACTATCAATGCTTACCAACAGAACTAGATTTCGTGAAGAAAGATTCAAGGTGAAATGTATGGGTGAATGTAAAAAAATGAAATGGGGAAAAGTTTTCTCACTATCAGAAATCATTGAGAATATTGCAAAACACCGCAGTAGTTTTTCTAGTGATAAATGGAAATGTTGTAATAAACCTAATCTTAGAACATTACAAGATAAGAGACCTACAATTGGTTCGGGTATAGAAGGAGTATTGTATTACAATTCTTTTAATGAAGTGCAAATAGATGACTCTTATCTTTATATTAAAATTAAAGATAACACTACTACATACATACACCCGCTTACACAAGAAGATACTATTCCTTCTTGGGTTTCAGTTAGGCACGAATCAGAACTATCTCACTTTACTCCTGACTATTTGCATTATGCTTATCAAGTAGTTAGTAAGGCAGAACCCATTTACAATGCAATGGGTTGGAATGTAGATAATATTACAAAAAGTCGAAATCAAGATTTGGGGGAATGGTTTTGAGATTATCTTGGTCTATGGAAAGAAGATTAGAAAGATGGAAAATCAAATACGCTAAAACAATAAAGTGGTGTGTATTTGTTAAAGGTGAAGTTATTAGTGATTATAATAAAATCAAGAACTTCCTTAACAGAAATAAAAAACAGAAAGTTAAAAAACTAAAAATAGATAAAAATAAAAAAGAAACTATGTTCTTTGATTCTAAAGAATATATAGGACTTACAGTAAAGAAGGGTGAAATAAACTTAATAGAAAAACCACCCGAATCTTTCATTACCACCTACGCACCGGAAAATAAAACGAGAGTTCTACACGGTAAGGATTGTGATTGTGAAGATTGTTTGGAAACTTTAATAAAAGAATTAAAGTTTAAGTTTGATACGGAGAATGATGAATAATGAAAATACAAAATAAAGAAGGATTTGATAGAGACTTTACCTATCAATGGAATGCAGATTGGAAAGAAGACGACAGTGATAAACCTATATTGAAGATAACAAAATCTTCTGTGGGGCAGTTTGATTGGTGTCCTAAGAAATATGAGTTTGGATATATAGACAGAAAACCACAAGATACCTCAGAAGCAATGCACAATGGAACGTTAGTTCATAATGCGTTAGAAGAGTTCTACAATGTTTTTGATATTAAGAAAGCAGAAACTATGGATAATAAAGAAGTAACAGAATATATGTTTAGTTTATTTCCTATTGATAATATGTCTGAAATGTATGAAACCTTATCTATTAACGAAGCACAACGTTTTATGGTTGCTAAGGAAGATAAGACACTAGAAGAGTTTCTTCCTGTAATTAATGAAGTTACATTGGATGCACAGATTACAATACATCGAGCAGACTATCCAAAGTTCCCATTGAAGAGAGATTATGTTATCCATTTACAAGGGATAATAGATAGAATGTTTGTCGATAAGAACGGCTATATTCCTATGGAGTTAAAGACAGGAGCATGGAAAGAGTATAAGAAAACTATGATGAGAAAAGAAATGGCTTATTATAAATTATTATTTGACAATTGTCCTATCGAACAGTTAGAAGCAATAGGTCTCAACCGAGATAAACAAGTAACACATTGGGGTTGGAGATACCCTGCTTCAAATCATATTTATGTTGAGCCACAGAAAAAGTCTAGCCATAAAGCACTTATGAGAAGTATAGTAAAATTACTAAAGGCGTATGAAGATAAATCATTCCCAACAAAATACAATGCTAGAACTTGTTCATATTGTAGTTACTTAGATATTTGTGATGGTGGAGCAGACGAGGGATGGTTGTAATGGTAGAAGTTATTATTTGGACGGCTACTTGGTGTGCGCCATGTAAAGGACTCAAAAATTGGACTGATATATATTATCCGTTTGTAGTTTACAAAGACATTGAGAAAGATGTAGCACCGTATGAAATTAAATCAGTGCCAACAATGCAAATAGGTCAAGAGTTTATTGCGAATATTTCCACTATAAAACAACACTTATCTAAAAGAGGGAAGGATTTAAATGGAAATTAAATGGATTTATCTTAATGGTATTAAGATTCTAGCATTAGTAGTCAATGATAATGACCCACATGGATTTTGTGAAAATTGTGGTAAGAAACATTATTCTCATCCTAAATTAGCAATCAAAGAAGACAAAGATTGGTGTGGGGATTGTAATGATGAATATTATAAAAAACATATGTCCGATGCAGAAATAGCAATGTGGACTATATATGAAATGGAAAGAAATAGAGCAGTAGTAATAGTAAGAGAGTTGGATGTAAATGAGTAAGATAGAAGATATAGTAATTAAAAAAATAGAAGCAAGAGCAGAAACAGGTGAACGTAAGTATAACACAACTATGGAAAGAAGTGATTTGACAAGAAAAGCATGGTTAATCCATGCTCAAGAAGAGGCTATGGATTTGGCAATTTATTTGCAGAAGTTGATAATGTTGGAGGAAGAATAGATGCCGAAATATAGTGTTCATATACGAAATGAAAATGTAAAGAAGTGGGAGGCTCTTACTGAAAAAAGCGCATGGATTAACAATATCTTAATGTCGTGGACAATAAAAGACATTGAGAAACTAAAGAAGAAAAACTCTTATTCAAAACTTGAAAGAAGAGTGGCTAAGTTAGAGAAGTTGATAATGTTGGAGGGAGATGAATGAAGAGTAGTTGGACTATCAAACTCCTATTCTTCATCGGTAAAATCTCTACTATGATTAAGAGGTGGAGAAAATGAAGTGGAAAGAATACTTTAGAAGAAAGAAAGAATACAAAGAGAGGAATAAAAAATGAAAATGAATAAAAATGAAATAGTATATATCTTGGGGTATTTAACTCACCGCCAAATGATAGATGCAGTAACAAATGAAAACGTAAGTGCAAGTAGTATGATTGATATGTGTGAACACATGAATAAACACTATTGGGGTGGATATGAAGGTTGTATTAGTTATTGTAAGTTCTTTCAAGAAGATAAAGAGTTAGCAAAACTATTTGAAGAATGGTATTTTGTCGGGGAACATTTAACAGATTTTGACCCTGATGGAACATTTTACAATGGAACGGTGGATATTCAAGATACGCATGAGAACTTTAGGAAAGAATACGAAAGAATGAAGGCGGTGTTAAAATGAAAGATAAAGTAGAAAAAATATTAAGTTCTAGAGAATGGACGTTTGCAGATTTGACTAACATGAGTCAATTGGTAAAAGATTTTTCAGAAGAGATATATACACAATTAGATTCTAAGGAGAAATTATCTATTGTATGGGAAGAAGAGATATTTCAAAAAACTATTAAATTTGGAAATTTCTTTCAGAACCTAGTAATAGAACAAATACAATTACAAGTAGCAAGTATTTTACAAGAACAACTAATAAATGCAAATGTAAATTTTAGTAACAATAAAAATAAGGAGGATGAAAAGGATGATATTTCCAAGGGAAGTTTGGGCGGGAAGCCACTTAAAGAACGCACCACAAATGAAAAGAAAGATAGTGAAGAATAAGAAAGAGTTTATTGATTGGGTTAATATTTACAATGGAAGAATGAATTGCTATACAACAGTTTATGATTTTGAAGTTGTGAATGATAACACTAAGATAGATTCTTCGGTTGTTCTTGATAGAATGTTTCTAGATTTTGATGCACACGATGAACCCTTAGAAAATGCACATAGAGATTTTATGAGTGTCGGAAAGAAACTATCATCATTGAATATAATGTTTAATGCCTATTTCAGTGGCAAAGGTTTTCATATCATTGCACACGGAGAACGAGTTAATGATATTAGATGCATTCAACAGTATTATACCGAATTGGCTAAAGACCATCCTACACTTGATAGAACAGGTATTCAAACTAACAGGTTGAGAAGAGTTCCAAATACTTTGAANCTAAGTAGTGGTAAAGAAGGTAATCATTANTTTTGTTCNCCNCTAGACTTTGCTTCTTTAGAAGGAGTTTCTATGTATGATATATTAGTTATGGCTAAACATAGAAATCCTATGATAACTACGGGAACAGAAAGAATTGTATTTCCTACCGTGAAACCAATTCACTTAGCAGATATTGAAATTGAAATTCCCAAACCCATAGGTAAATTACCAATCATACCCTGCTTGCACAATGCTATTATGGTAGAGAATCCTAGCCATTATGCTAGAGTTTATTTGACGCAATGGTATAGAGACCTACTTACATTAGGTGAAAGAAAAGTTTCTTTAGAACAGCAGAAAGAAGTAATTGATTTGATTATGAATGAGTTTTCCACAATAGCAAGCCACCCCGAAGTATGGTTAGATTGGGATTACAATAAGACTAAAAAATACGTTAGTGGAATTGTAGCAAAGGGCTATCATGCCGTAGGTTGTGGGTCGTTAATTACACAAGGATATTGTGTAGGAAAATGTTGGAGGTATCACGAATGAAAAAGAAAAAACATAGAGAAGATAGTTACTATACTTGTCTAAAATGTGAATGTGTCTATCAAGGATTCGGTTATAAAATAATGGGATATGCAACAGGATTGTGTAAAGATTGTGGTTATACTAGTAAAATAAGATTTACTAAAGATTTCAAGGAGGGGAAGGTATGAAACTAATAATAGATAGCAGAGAAAACTCAGAACTAACAGAGAGAGTAATAGAAAAAGCCCAAAGTCTAAACGTGCCGTTTGAAAAACAGTGGCTAGAAATCGGCGACTATGTTTTCAATGACGTTTGTTTTGAGGCCAAATCTTCTTTTGATTTTATTCAATCTATTGTAAATAAAAGATTGTGGAATCAATTAGATAATATGGATAGAGCATATGTAAATAATTTAGTTATTGTTTACGGTTCATTTGAAGATGGTTTTCGTAAGCATTTAGAACACATAAAAACTAGCATGAATAAAACAGCACAAAGAGTTATTCTCAGAAAGAAGTTCTTTGGTTCAATGAGTAAGATAATATTAGATACTGATTGTAGTATTATTTGGGTTAGAGACGCTTTAACAGCCGCAGAATTAATTGCAGTTGTTTGTAAAATGCAACCACATGATAGAGAAGTATATGTTCCTAGAATTGTGAAACAGAAAAAAATTAGCACTACTGATTTAAGAGTGGATGTATTATCCACAATTAAAGGAGTAAGCGATAAAAAGGCTAAACTTTTGATAAAGAAGTTTGGTTCTATAATGGAAATAGGAGAGTCATCTTCTTTAGAATTATGTAAGATAGACGGTATTGGTAGTGTATTAGCAAACCGTATTATTGATACTTTAAATTCAGAAGACAAAATACAAATATAGGAGAAAAGAAAAATGAAAAATATTGATAATAATTTTAATGAAGATGAATTACTAGAAGAAGCAATGAGAAATCAGTTTAATGAGACGGTTAATACCACGCTTAGTTTACCAAAAATAGTTGAAGAATATGCAGACAGTGCAATAGAAGTCTCTAGAAATAATAGAGTTCCCGCTATATTATCAGCCTATTCTTTACTAGGGCAGATATGTAAAGAAATGGTTTATGTTCCTAAAGGAAGAGGAACGGAAGACATCAGAGTTCATATTATTTGGCTACAAACAAGTGGTTCAGGTAAAAGTGAAATGTATAACTTTACAGGAAGAATAGCAGATTATGTATTTAGCATTCTTAATAATAGGTATAGAGATAATGTTGAAGCAGAAACAGCAGGTGAAAGACATAATAGATTTTCCATCCACGCAGTTAAGTCCACAACAGATGCGGCTCTTATCGGTAAAATGAAAATGGAAGATGTAACTATTACCGATGATGAAGGCAACACAACTTATGAACAAATACCTAAACAATTGTTTGGTGGTTTAGAAGGAGACGGTCTTTGTGTTTATGACGAGTTTGAATACTCCGGTGTTTTCAAACCTACACAACATAAACAAGAAGTTGTTATGTATTTGAATACTTTAATGAATACTCTAGCAGGTCAAAATTATAGAATAACAAAGCAGTTAGCAGAAGGCGGAGAAATGTATTGTGATAGTAGGCGTTCTATTTACGCCACATCTTATATTCCTAAAACACTAACTAGTGTTATAGCAGAAACAGGATTACTCCAACGTTGTCTAATCTATATTAGAGAAGTTCCCATAACCGAACAAAACGCGGTAAGAGAAATATTGAGTAATGATTATGGTAGGATTATAGATACACAAACACCGATAAATAAATTTGGTGATGCCTTTGTGGAAATTTATGAATGTCTAAAAGAAAAGTATGATTCAGTAAAATTAGAAGTAACTGATGGTATGTCGGAAGAACAGATTAGAGAAGCAGAAGTAATTAGAAGAAAGAAAGTAATTACTTTTTCTAAAGGTGTAAACGATACGATAACAAATGAAACTATTAAATTTCAAAACTTCGTTCACGATAGCCGACCTGCTGTAATCGAGATAGCGAATAACTTCATTACTAGGATGCAGGTAAGTATGGTTAGACTAGCAGTGCTTTCTTGTATTGCAGAAGCACCCAAACTACCAAAGAAAGATAGATTTAAACTAACTAGTAAACACGTTTTACAGGCATCNCATGTAACCCAACAATGTTATAAATCTCTTGTATTGTGGTTAGATTCAGCCCTAAGAGCCGAAAGACTATCCTCTGCCAAGAAACAAAAGTTAGATGTATTTACAAAAGAATATAAAAAGTTAGTAGAAAATGGAAAATCGGTAAACATAGAAGGTCAGACAGGAGAGTGGATAAACAAATCTGTGCTATTAGAAACAGTAAGATTAGTAACAAACGCATCTCCCGCAACAGTATATAGAAACTACAAATCTAATAAGGAGTATTTTGACGAAATAAGACACAACAAAAGTAGATTTGTAAATATAAAAAGGAGAGGAATAAAATGAATAAAACATACGAACATACATTTCAAATGTATAATGTAAAAGATGGCCCGAAAGTAATGATTGAAGCACTTAACACGTTAGGACAACAAGGTTGGTCTTTAAGCACAGTAATGAATATAGGAACTGATAGATTAATCGCTTTCTTAGTAAGAGATACTACTAAAGAAGCACCTAATCCACAAAAAGCAGACCAAGATAAAATTACTGCTTTGTGGACTGCAACAGGTGATGAAGAGTGATACCATATAGAAAAAAAATGTGGTTTGAAAAACTTTTTGATATATTAAAATTAACCGAAGAGGACGATTCAGATGGCGACTAATGTTTTAGCAATTGATTTAGAAACAAAAAATATGTCTCACGAAATTGGGGGTTGGGATAACACTCATATGTTTCAAGTATCAACAGTTTGCACTTGGGACGGAGACGTAGGCACTATTTACATCGACAAATCAGTGGATGATTTGAAAAAATCCAACGTAATTATAAAACCATTATCAGAATTAAAATTCGATTTAGAAAAACATTTTGATAACGGTGGAAAATTACTAGGACATAACATACGAAACTTTGACTTACCTGTTTTGAAAAACGCTATGGATATTTATTGTATTAGAAAATATTTAGATAATCCTGAATCATATATTGATACCAGTGCAATACTTTCTAAAGAGCATGGTGAAAGATATTCTCTTTCTAATTTAGTTCAACATACACTTGGTTCTGATAAATTAATGGATAGTGCTGATGCACCAAAGATTTGGAAAACGGGAGGCTACTCTCAAGTTGCTGAATATTGTTTAAAAGATTGTGAGTTAGTTTTTGACCTTTGGAAACACGGTGTTGAAAACGCAAGTGTTAAAGGCTTCTCTCTTGAAGAAGCAATTGAGAAAGATTTGGAGGTGATGTGGTAATGGCTTTAAGTGCAACATCTATCGCTATTTGGATTGTTTTTATAATTATGATTTCATTGTTATTTTTTGCGGCCTTTGGCAATAGTAAATATTCAGAAGATACTATTGAAGAGTATATGGCGAATCTAATAAGCGAGGAACAAAAACGTGGCTCTAGTTGAGGTATGTAACTTCTGTAAAGAAGAAACAATACCTAGACGGATTCGCGGGGTCTATGTTGGTAGTCTTGATGAAATCAAGATTTGGCAATGTAGAAAATGTAAGGCTTTGTGGTCGAATAATTAATTTTATTCGGCCATGAGGTCGGTTTTTTTTTTGTAATTTTTTTTAGACATTTCGTTTAAATCAGTATTCTTATTTTTTTTAACAATAGTATTTTTTGTGTAAAGCGATTATGAGAGTATATAAACTCAACAAAATCTAGTCTTTTACTCTCTTTTTATAGCAATGTAAATTAACTACTTAGTGTTAGAACTGCACTGTGGATAGTTGGTATAAGTTAATACTCAGTATGTTTGAATCAGATGAAGATTGGTAAAGATGGAAGGATATAGTAAATTTTGGTTATGGTTTTTTAAAAAAATAGGTTTAATAATTTGAGTGTTTAACATGAATGAAGAATATTGGGATGCACAAATAGAAGGTTTTGAANANNAATTCAAGAAACCTATTTGGAGAGACTACTTAGAAACTCAACGTAAGTTATTAGATGAAGTATTTTCTTTAGGTTTAGATTAACAATCTACGCCTTCGGTAAAACCATCTTTAGTTTTTAAATCTTCATAACATTGTTTAATTATGTTGTATTGAGTTTTAGTAGCAGATTTGTTCATCAAAAAATTACCATTGAAACCGCCAACAGGAGATGCGTTGTCAGCATATGCTTCTGAGTTTGCGTATATTTTTCCATTATATTGAATTGAAAATTTATTATCTCCTTCAACATCTATTTCTTTATTACATCTAGTATCAATTATTACACATATTGCATCTCTGCATAATATTCCAAAGTTTGTATCGTAGTCAATTTCTAACGCCATATTAATTTCTCCGTGTTGTTTTCTTTTTATAATTATTCCTTAAAACCAACTTTCCGTTTGAGGCCAATTATCAACAGCATCATTTGCTGTCTCATAATTTTCTGGTGCATTTCTTAACCACTGTCTAAAAGTAGTAATAGCATTTTGTTCTTCTTCTGTTAAAGAATTATATTTATCTGTTAACATATGAAAATCTGTTGCTAAAAGTGCAAGGTTTCTTGATTCTCTAAAGTCTTCCCATGAAACATCATAGGGTACACCATCTTCTGTTCTGTATAATTGTGTTAATCTAATCATGTTAATGTACTCCATACTGCTGTTTTGTTTCCCGAACCCGAACCTGATAAACTTACAGATGTTGCCGGAGAAGTTGAACCATTAACCCACACAGTAAACCCATTATTAACACCTACGTTTCCACCCGAACCTGTAATGTTAGGTAATCCTGTTCCAGTCCACCCTAAAACTTGAAAATTTGTACTACCGGAGTTTTGATTATTAGCCCAATTAGATGTTAGAATAGCATAATATTTTGAACTATCTAGTGTTAATGATTGTCCACTCACTACCGTCCAATCTTCTGAATTGTAGCCTGTTGAACCCGATGATGTAACAAACTTTGATGCCGCCCAAGTAGCCGTAGCAATTAGTGTTCCATTAGGACTGCTATCTGTCAACACACTATCTGCTAATTCATACAGTGCGGCAGTAAGTCCTGTTCCCGCACTACCGGATGCTAATGTATTAATATATATCCATGCCTTATCTAAAGTTTTATTTTCTAAGAAACTTACTAAATTGCCATAAGCCCAATAAGCATTCATGCTTGGGGCTGTTGTAATATTGCCCGCAGCACCATTCATCATTGGAACTCTATTTGAAGTTATAAACTTAAAACCTGCACCATCTGTATTTGCACCACCGCCTGTTCCATCATCTACTGTTCCATCACTCTTTCTTCTTCTGAATGCTTGTCTACCCATATTTAATCACCTCATGGATGGCATACTGCGTGTATGCTACCTGCTAATGTTCTTGTTGCTCCTTGTGTATTCTTAAATCTTATGCGGATATTATTACTATTAATATCAACTTCTATTTCTCCTATTGGCGCAGCACCATCATAAATAATACCGTATTCTGTAAAGTTAGCGGCTGAACCATCATAATGACACATCACATCCATTGTCTGCACTTCATTAGACGAAGAATCTGTAATATGAACTGATGCTTTAACTGCCTTAAAGTTAGCATGAGGTACTGCTAGTAATGTAATATAATTATTATTAGCAGTACTTGTTGCACCCACTACATTACCTAGTGTTTTAATTCCACTAGGAGTATGAGTTAAACCACCGTAACCACCTGTACCATCTACTGCTATTACGTCAGTTTGAGTACCACTAATGGCGACATTCAAGAACATTGTACCATCGTGTGAACCATTGCCAACGGTTGTGGATTCTTGTCTTATGCTTCCGTATGCTCTAGGATTACCTGCATTATCTTCACCATTTAATTCTATTTTACCTAATACATCATCGATAGCGGGGGAAGCACTATTTCTATACAAAGTTAAAACAGGGCCATTTGTAGCATCTGATTCATTATCAACAAGTAACAATGTTTTAGTGGTGTCTGAATCGTCATTAATTATTGTAACTACACCACTGTTTAATGGATTAGTACCTGTACCAACAGTTAATTCGGTAGGTACAGATACGAGTCCTGATGAATTACCTGTAATCCAAGTAGTAGTTGTGCTACCATCATTACCTGCTATGACAAGTTGCCTACTTCCTGATGTAGAAGCCACATCAACACCCGAACCTATGATTACATTTCCACTACCCGCAGTTTGATTTACACCCGCCTGATAACCTATACCTATGTTATTTCTTGAAACACCATTTACGTTATACAAAGCGGCCGCACCTAAAGCAGTATTTTGGTGTGGTGAAGAAGTTCCTCCACCCATTGCTTGATAACCTACTGCTGTATTAAATTTAGCATTAGTACCATTAAATGATTGACCCGCCTGATAACCTACTAAAGTTTGATAAGAGTTTGAAGTCATTAATTTACCCGCTTGTGAACCTACTGCTACGTTGAAGAAACCTGTACCACCTGTATGTGCTTGATAACCAACCCCTACATTTTCTGTACCTGAACTTAATGAATCACCTGCGTAATTTCCTATCATTACGTTTTTATCTCCACCTGCAACAGAACCACCTAAAGCATCATAACCTATTGCTATGTTATCTGATTCTGCTGTTCCGTTATAAGAATCAGAACCGATTGCTATATTTCTAATGCCTGTTGTGTTTGCTTTTCCTGATTGACTACCTACGAAAACATTGTGGTCTG
>JGI24006J15134_10001228_pt1 | contig 14751 bp, 19 predicted proteins | sample LinPmetageLP53_FD_15134 | JGI IMG/M metagenome (IMG submission 15134)
TTCTTGGGTTTTCATAATGGTCAAGTACTTTAGCTGAGTAAGCCATTTTGCTTCTCCTTTAAAAATCTCTTTCGTGATTCTGATATTTTTCTTTTTGTTTCTGCAGAATGGACTCTTTTTTTACCAAACATTGGATTGTTTTCTCCAACATTTCTTGTATGTCCAACATTTTTACCTTTTCTATTTTCTTTCATCAATCTAATAGATTCAGGTGTATGTTTTTTTCCATACATTCCATTCTTCTCACCAAAAAAGGCAGCAGTTTCTGATGTCCAACCACTACTATCAGTCTTTTCATTCATATTCATTGTATTACTTATATGTTCTTTCAAATATTCATGTTCTTTTGTTATCAATTCATCAGTAGAAGAACAATATTCTAAAATCTCTGTATCTAATTTTATATTATTCTTTTGGCAATCTTTTATCCAATTACCTGACCCTTGATAACTATCATTATATTTTGTTGAGTGGCGTCCAATATAATATCGGCCATCTTTTACAGATGTTTTATATATATAATGTTCAACCATGTCTTTCTCCGTTATACTGCAAAACTACTTCCACATCCACAAGATGATGAAGCAGATGGATTCTTTATTTGAAACTGTTCTGCCATTAAAGTCTTAGTATAAGCAACAACTGAGCCGTCTAGATATTGATTAGAGTGTGCATCAACAATAACTTTTAGTTTAGTGCCTTCTAAGTCTATTACAGTGGCTTCTTCTTCTATCGTAGTTTCCCATGTAAATCCATATTGAAACCCTGAGCAACCGCCACCTTGCACAAACATTCGTAGACCTTTTATATCAGAATCAGATTCATCCGTATATAGGTCCATNATTTTGTCGATAGCGGACTGTTCAATGGTTATCATTTGTTATTTCTTTTTTGCTTGTTCTTTTGTATATAATGTCCAAGCGCCATAAACAATAGCACCAACTGCTGCTACAGATACGAGTGTATGTGACATTAGAGCAAGAACGCCAAGTACTATTAAAGCTGCTCCGTCCCATGAAGTTCTTTCAGCCCAGCGAGCAAGTACCCAAGCTTTTACTACATTTAAATCTACCATTTTTGTTTCTCCTTTTGATTGGTATTTGTAAGCTACTTTGTTATCTTTTAAATTAGGTTGTCTCTTTCTCATTTTTCTTTTCCTCAGGGTTTCCCCATACATCTTCCCATGAACCAGATAAAGCGCCTTTAGCGTAATCTGTTGCACGATTCTCGAAGAAGTTCGTGTGTGTTGGAGCATTAATCATCTCTTCAACCCAAGGCAATGGATTCTTTTTAACTTTATACACGCCTCGTAGTCCTAATGATATCAGCCTTCTATCACAAATATAACGAATGTACTGTTTAACTTGAGCTGCGGTTAAATCAGGCATATCGCCCATTTCAAACGCCAAGTCAATAAATTTATCTTCTAACTCAACCATTCTTTCAGCAATGGTATATATTCGAGATTTAAGTGTATCGTTCCAAATCTCTTTGTTTTCCTCTATATATGTCCTAAACAATTTAACCATTGATTCAGTGTGCATTGTTTCGTCTACAATAGACCATGTTACAATCTGGCCCATGCCTTTCATCATACCATGGCGTGGGAAGTTAAGTAACATAATGAATGATGAGAACAGTTGCATACCTTCAGTAAATGCAGAGAAGACTGCAATATGAGTTGCTGTTGATTGTTTATCACCATTACGACTACTAATATCTTTTACATAATCGTGTTTGTTTTTCATTGCTTCATATTCTAGAAACTCACCATATGTCGACTCAGGCATTCCTAGAGTTTCAATTAGATGTGAGTAAGCCGCAACATGAAGTGCTTCACGAGCAGCAAAACCCATTAACATCATTCTGACTTCTGGTTGTGGAAAATATGGTAAATAATTATTTACATAACCGCCAGCAACATCTACATCGCCTTGTGTGAAAAATCTAAAGATGTTTGTAAGAAAATGTTTTTGTGGTTGAGTCAATACTCTTTGCCAATCTTTTACATCTTCTGCCATTGGAACTTCTGAGTGTAACCAATGACTTTGTTCGTGTTTTAACCAAGAATCATAAGCCCATGGATAATTAAATGGCTTAAAACTATTTCTGTCTTCCATTAAGTTCGATTGCTTTGCAGCCTTTCCAGTTTTTTCCATTGTAGTAGCCATTATTTTGCCCATTCCTCTATTTGTTTAGTTGATAAAACTCCCGAATTTCTTTTAACTTCTGTTTCACCATCTAACATTAATAAAGTTGGTACAGAACGAATTTGCCATTGTGTTGCTAAATCTTCATCTTCGTCAATATCGATAACCTCTACAGGCACCTCGAGCTTGGCTGAATTCAAATTCATTTCTAATCCTTTACATGGTTGGCACCAAGAGGCTGTAAATCTTAATATTTTTTTCATTATTATCCTTTTTTATTCGCAGGCGATACAAATACCGTCATCTTCTGCCAGTTGAGTTAAATCCAGTTCTTGAATTACCTGTCGTTCAATTTTCTTTGCTACTTTGTCAGCCTTACCAATTTTCTCTGAACGACAATAGTACATCGTTTTAAGTCCACCTTTCCATGCCATGTAATGTATTGCATGTACATATTTGATATTAGCATCTGGTCTAAAAAATACATTTAATGATTGTGCTTGGTCAATCCATTCTTGTCTATCAGCTGCATGTTGAATCAACCATCTTTGGTCAATCTCCATTGATGTTTTAAATACATCTCTTTCCCAATCTGATAACTTATCTAGGTGTTGTACACTGCCGTCATTAGCAATGATTGATGACCAAATCTCATCATAGTCCAGTTTACTATCTGCTTTACATTTATCTTTTATTATTTTATCTAAAAACTTATTCTTATGTAAATGTGAACCAGACAATGTGTCTTGTCTATAAGCATTTGCACGATATGGTTCGATACTAGGTGAAGTATTACCCATGATAATAGATGATGAGGCATTTGGTGCTATTGCCATAAGATGTGAGAATCTTTGGCCTGTGCCTTCAGCATCTGGCGCTTCGCCTCTTGCTTTACCAATCTCTAGATTTGCTTCATCTAAAGTTGTTCTAATAGTTTTAAATATTTGTTTGTTCTTACTTACTGCTGATGCTGATTCCCATGGAATGTTTTTCTTTTGAAGATAAGCATGCCAACCTAATGCACCAATACCAATACTTCTTTCACGAGATGCCGAATAAGATGCTCTTGAAACAGCATCAGGAGCATTCTCAATAAAATAACTCAATACATTATCTAACATCTCAGCAATATCTTTTAAGAAATATTCATTCTTTTTCCATGTATCATAATATTCTAAATTTACAGAAGACAAACAACACACTGCTGTTCTTTCTGCATCTGTTGGTAGAATAATCTCTGAACATAGATTCGATTGTTTAATAGATAAACCTAAATCTTTTTGAAACTGTGGCATTTTCTCGTTAGATATATCAATAAAATGTAAATATGGTTCGCCAGTCTGCATACGAATTTCTAGAATTCTTTGCCATAAATCTTTAGCTGATACAACTTCTTTAATTAAACCACTGTTCGGGTCTTTTAATTGCCACGAGTCATCTGCATCGCCATCAATCATACTTCTTTCGATGATTTGCATGAAATCATTTGTGATATTGATGCCATGGTGCATGTTTAGACATCTCATGTTCTGGTCACCAGTAGGTCTTCGCATCTCTAGAAACATCATGATATCTGGATGAGAGATATCTAGATATGCTGCATAGGAACCTCTCCTTGTTCGTCCTTGACGGTATGCCAATGAAGAAGCGTCATATGTTCGTAAGTGAGGCATAACGCCAACAGATTTGTCATCTGATGACCTAATACCAACACCAATACCGACACCACCACCTAACATAGATAGTGAGTTTACTTCTGAGAGAGTTGAGATTAGTCCTTCTGATGAATCGTCTAGATAAGGTAGGAAACATGATATAGGTAAGCCTCTTTTCGACCTGCCATACGATAAAATAGGAGTTGAATACGATAACCAATGTTGACTTGCATAATCATATAATCTTTGAGCGTGTTCTTTATTCGAACCAAATACACTCGACACATATGCGAATCTTTCTTGAGGGCTATCTTCTTCCTCTTTCATGTAACTTTCTTTTAATCTCTTAAGACCTAACTGGTCGAATAAGGAATCTTTTGTAAAATCAACTTTAATACCATGAACTATGTTGTCCATTCATATACTCCAATTAAAAAACTTTAAATAAAAAACGCTAGGGCAACATCAATGATAAAATGTTACATTGTGGGATAACTTTACAAACATGAACCTTTTTGGTGTTAGCATGAAAATGGCGACTGGCCAATCCGTGTTAGATTACACACTGATTCTTTTATTAACTCGATACTAGACTTTTTTCCAGTATACTAAATTTGTCTCTGCTTCCAAACCTGAAAAGGTATTACTACTTATAATATTTTCTATCTCGCTTACACTCATTCCTGAAATAATCATGTCATTAATATCTTTCTTGCCGTGAAGTGTTGTAGGCCAAATTACCACCTTCTGTTGCGAACTTACTGCAACTTGCATCATCTTCACAATCTCTTTGTTTCTTGGTTCATTATCAAAGATAAGCACCTTACTAGCACATTCAATACTTTTAGACGCTAAGTATAAATTTGCATCACCAGATGCCAAACAATTATCTAGGAATAAACTATCTAGAGGTCCTTCTACAATCTTTACTGTTTTTGATAAATCAATTCTATCTAAACCAAAAGCTAACTTCTTTTCACTTTCAACAACTCTCATTGTAACATAACGAATGAGTTTATCATTAGATTCTAATGCACGACCTGATACAGCAATTAAATTATTATACTCATCATAGAAAGGAATTACCAATCTAGCATCATCAACTAATGGTTTGTCATGATTAGGTATAAGGTCATCAATAAACTGCTTATACTTTGGTGCAAAGAGTAAATGAGACCAGAACTTTTCTGGAATCTTTCTGCCTTTTAAATACTGAACACACCAATGTTCTGCAGATAATTGATTACACCATTCTGCATGGTCAAATGATTTTTGTTTTTGTATCTTATCAAATCTTGGTGGTGGTATCTCAAATTTAGGTTTCTTATAATTTGAATTGCCAACTTCACCAGCTTTATATCGCTCTAGTATATATTCTTTATGTAAAGTCTCGTCTATAGACTTAATAAGATTACCGACAGTAGTACCTGAACCACAATTATGACACCTATAAAACAAGTTATTTGCTTTTTGGTAAACATAACCTCGTGCTTTAGATTTATTCTTTTGTGAATCGCCACAGAAAGGGCAAGAAAAATTAAAGAGATAACTATTCTTCTGTTTGAAGTTTCTCAAACGGTAAGAGACCATCTTTGTATATTTAGAATCTATTATCAGTGACATTGTGTAATTATAACAGGTACTGCTAGTTATGTCAAGTTAAAAGAGGTCAAATACCTCAAGTTCGCCGAGAAGAAAAGCAAGTGCTAAAACAACACCAAAAAGAAAGAATTTAACTCTATCTATATCAGCCCATTTTACAAATGGATTTTTATCATCTCTTTTATGTTTGATTAAGTCAGTTTTAAGTTCATCTAACTTGTCTGTAAGTCGGTCTTCTGTTTGGTCTATTCTATCATGAATTTCTTTAGAAGTAGAACTGATTCTTGCATGAATATCTCTAATATCTTCATGCAAGGTATCTGATATTTTCTCTTGTTGGTCATGTCTTTGTTCATGTAGAGAAATCATTTTAACTATGTTTTGATTTGTTTCTTGAATCTTATCTAGAGTAATTGTAGTTCTATCAAATAAAGATTCACATTGCTCTGCATCTTTTTTCAACAGTTCAGTGGCTATCTTTAATTCTTGTATATCTTTATCTGACATTACGAATCAGTATTCTTAGTTTTTTTAGAATACGCTTGTGTTCCGTAAAATGCCGCTACAATAGCTGCAACTGATACAAAGTATGTGGCTGCCATATCTCCTAATATTTTTGCAGCACCGTCTAGACTAAGTGCTACTGCTAGAACAACTGCAAATGGATATAATAACATACCGGCAAGAGCAAACCACGCCATGTTCCTTTGAGCGTCTTCTCTCTTGTCTTCATTTTCTAATCTTATTTGTTGTTCTTCCAATTTAAATTCCTCATCGCTAACTATTCCATCACCATTTGAATCAAATTTAGCATACTTAGATTCTTTATCGAGTTTCTTTGCTACCATGGTTTCCCCTAAATTAAACTACTAGAGACCCAACAGATATTAATGTAGAGATTAATCCATTCAATTTAGTTCTTACTTCAAGTTCACCGGCTGCTGCTTCTACTACTTTTGTATTTTCCAAATCAACTAAAAGTTCTTTGTAATCATCAAAAGATAATTCTTTTGCTTCAAAGAGCTCTTTATAGTTTTGGGCCTGTACTACTAAATCAACAACACTATCGCTGTCGGACTTAAGTAATTCTTCTATTTGTTCTTCTATGCTTTTTATATAGTCACTCATCTTGGTTTTCCTCCAACTACATTCTGTATTGTTACTGCATTTTTATTTATTAACTCAAATTTAAGTTTACAATATAATTTACTTACATTTGGGTCATTCTCATATTTGATGTGTAGACCTTTTGAAATCTCTAGTAATGCACCAGACATTGTTATTGTCTCTTCATTATGTGGTATTGAATTAGCATAGTTATAAAATTCATTTACCCTAAGCCACAAGTTGTTGACCAGAGGTTTTGCATATATTGTACCACAATGTTTTTCACCTAACTCTGAAGTTGTTTGTATCTGATTGATAATATAATATTCATTGTTATCAAACTTTGCCATTTGAAAAGCATCTAACAAAACACAACCTTGTAATACAAATACTGCTAGTAGTATAATTAATTTTTTCATTTATTTTTTCTTTTTAGTTGGCACAATTTTTAATTTAGGTGCTTTTTTAACTGGTTTTGTTTCTACAACCGGTTTAGGTCTTAAAATTCTCATGTGTTTCTCCTTTGTGAATATCTATTTATCTTGCTTAGGTTCGTAGTATTCTTTATATTTAATAATAATTGTTTTTTGTGACTTTATATAATTTCTTATTTCAGCCATTGTTATAGATAGTTCTTCATATCCCTCATCAGTTAAACCAAATAATACTAAATCAATTTTCTTGTCTTTTAGTTTTGCAAAGACTTCTTCTGCATTATCTGGAGTCACAACATACCATTTAGGTGCTCTTGGACTTAGTTGAGTAGGATTGGGAAGATTTAGAGGAGTTCTTTCTACAGCCACTGACTTAATTTCTATTGGTGTTACATCATTATCACCAAACAAACTAAATGAGGCACACCCCTGTAAACTAAGGAGTAGTAGGGATATAATTAGGATTTGCAATCGATTGGCATTCACGGTTCGTCTCACTTTGTAATTTAGCGTTAAGTTCTTTTTCAGTATGTGGAGCACCAGTCAATATTTCTAAACATCGAACTGCATTTTTTGTTCCACGGTTAATCAATCTCTGTATTACTTTTGGTTTAACAGCGGCGAGTGTGCCAAAATCTCTCTTGTCGCCATTAGCTTTGACATTAAATTTATCTGTCAATTTTTTAATTTCTTTCAAGTTCTCTACATTTTCATCTTGTAGTTGTTTATTAATTCCTTGAATCATTGCAACATCTTCTTGCATTTTATCAACCAAATATTGTTGTTCTTTGATACCTTCTTCTAACTTGGCACTATTAGCTTTACTGATTGCAAGATTAGCTTTTAAATTTGAGACATGCCAGAGGCCGCCTGCAAGAATTAATACAATAATCAAAATTGCAATCATCTTCACTGCACCCATTATACAGGTTTCTTCCTATTAAATGCGGCAAACCCCATAACGGCATCTTTTTTGTTTTTCTTTCTAGGTAACATTACACCTGGTTCGCCTTCTGGTCCAACGCCGACTCCTGCAATGGCGCCGCCACCTGAAGCATTAGCTGGTGCATCTTCATTCTTTTTTCTATAACTGCCATCACTATCTTGAGTAGCTGTTTCTGTATCTTTTGGTCTATTTGTATTTAAAGCTGGTCCACCCATTTGTTGTTTCATTGGTTTTCTTTTAACCATTTTTTTAGTTAATGGGTCATAAACATCTTCATTCTTAGCTTCGGGTGAATGGTCTGAAGAAACTTTCGCCTCATTTTCCATGTAATGACCAACACTATTCATATAATCTGCAGCCTTGGTAATCTTAGATTGAACCCATGCTTCTATATTATAATCAGGACCTTTTGCTTCTAGATTTTTAATAAGGTCTGTGCCATATTCACACATTGTTTTTAATTGACTAACAGCCATAGAAACTTCTCTATCTTCTTTTACCATTTTCTTTTCTTTATCATTATATTCTTTAACATTAGGGTTCATGCCACAGGAAGCTTCTTGAGCAAACATTCCTGTTTTATTTTTTTTATCTTTTTTCATTTGTTCTGAATGTTTTGCATCTTTTATTTTTTGGTCTGCTCTTCCTTTTTCTAATGTTTCTTTAGAACCCCAATAGTTAGGTTTAACTTTAGCGCCACCAACTTCTTCGTTTGCATATTTAACTTTATCTTTAACAACTGGTGAAAATGTAACTGCAGGTTTCTTTTTAGGTAGAGGTACTAATGGTTGTTTTGGTCCACCATATTCATCTAAATTTTCTTTACTTTCTCTTGTTGGTGCTTGTTTATAAGAATGCCAAGATGACCTATCTTCGGTTTTAGGTCTATCAGTATCATCTTTATATTTCTTAATCATGCCTGCTTGTTTTATTTTAGAAGGCTCTAACTTCACTTCTTCATTTCGTGGGCCTTCTTTTTTCTTAATTGCATCAACTGTTCGTTTAATGAGTTTTTTAGATAGAGGCACTACTTTTTTCTTGAATAGATGGTCAGGTTTATCTGCCATACTTTGTGTCTTTACTTCATTTAAATCAACAGATTCTTTTACTTTATAAGCACCACCAAATTGGTTTAATTTAAGACCATGTTTTTTTTCTAAATCTTTCATGGTTTTTGCATGAGTAGTTTGGTCTTTCATTGCTTGAGTGTGATTTGGACTTGTAGAATAAGATTTCATTGCTGTCGTAAAAGCTTTATGATGCAACTTTCTTGCAGTGTTATGTTGTTCTACACCATCTTCAGAAATATCTTGGGCGACTTGGCCTGCAGAAGCATCAATAGTTGGATTTCTTTTCAATACAGTTTTAGTTTTCATTTCCATTAAATCGTCTCTCTTAAAATAAATTCTACTCGTGAATCAATAGGTATATCAATTGACATAAGGTTAACACCTCTAATACCTGTCACCCGATTTGGCATTAGGTTAAGAAATGCTAAATAAGTTTTAAGTGCTGAATAATCTTCAGGTACCATTTTATAAAATAACAATCTAGTTGCTACTATTGGACCAAAAACATTACAAAGAACTATTAAATGATTTATTATTAATCGTTCTTTTATTTCACCAACTAACCTATATCGTTTAAATAGTCTTTTAAGATAATTGAATCTCTTCATATCATCTTTAAATTCACTCATGACACAATTAGGTCTGTCATAAGCTTTTACTGCATAAATCATTATATTATCATGGTTTAAATTATCAAATATCATATTACTCCAGATTATTCTAGTTCTAGTTCTTCCTCATCTTCTTCATCTGCTAGAATTTCATCCAAAGATTCGTTATCAATTGCTTCAGCATAAAAATCATATGTGCCATCGTCTGCTAAATAATATAAAATATACATTGAATATTCTTCAACTGATAATTCATTACCAAATTGATTTAATTCAATAGATAATTCGTCTTCTTGTGGATTAAGGTCATAAAGTGTAGGTATATCTAAAGCATGCCTACTTAATACTTTACGAACCGTCTGTATGCCCGAATATGGTGACTTAACTTCTACTAATTCTCTAGAGAGGCGGAGGTTTATGTCCGCCCTAACTCTAGGATTAGATATTGAAGTTGCACCAAGTCCATTCGGTGTAAGTGTTTTAATCGCTTGGCCAGTTTCTGTAGCTACAGTCTGGCTCAAATATTGTTTAAAGTTCATATGTTATTACGGAGTTGCATCACCAGTAATACTACCCATAGCAACTAATGTTTCATAGTTGACACGACCAGCACGACCGCCTGTACCAATTGTTTCTCTAACCCAACCAGCGTGAGTGATTTGAGAACCGCCAGGACCTGAACCTCTGATTGCAACTGCAGTTGCTTGAACTACTGTAGCAGTTAGTGGTAAAGCAAAGTGTTGAGCATTATTACCTGTGCCTGTAATTTTTGGAATGTCTTCTATTACATAAGTTAATCCAGTCGGAGTACCAGCTGTTGTAACTACTGCAGATTGATCCATTTCAGTTAAAGTGAAACCTGTTCTTGGAGCGGCACCGCCTGTTACAGCAGAAACTCTATAAGATTTCGGTGAACCAGAATATCCTGTGATACTACCAGTTCCGCCGAGAGTACCTGATATTGTAATTACCTCATCAGCAGCAAGTGCAGTTGCACCCATTGTGAATACGCCAGCTGTATTAGCAATTGCAACAGTGCCGGCAGGTTGGTCGGCAGTATTTGTTGATTTAACTTGGAAAGTTGATGCAGATAATCCTGTTCCTGTAGCAATAAAGTAAGTTTGGCCACTAACTAATCCAGTAGCACTTGTACCACCACCATTTTGATAAACTAAAGCAAAACCAGCTGTACTAGGTCTTGTGCCACCAAATGTAAATACACTTGTGTTTACTGCGACTGCAGATGTAGCAATTGTCATTCTAGGACTATCAATTGTAACTGTTGGAATAGATGCATAATTTGAACCTAAACCTGTCATTACAAATGAACCTGGTACCAATTCTCCGTTTGAGAATGTTGCAACAGCTGTCGCAGTTAATCCTTGTAGAGATTGTGCATTGTTACCTGTTCCTGTAAGAGCTAATTTAGTTCCAGAACCCGAATTAGCTAATGTTGAAGCTAATCCAATTGTTGTATCTGTAATTTTGATAACAAAGTAAGTTGTGCCATTAGCTAGACCACCTAAAACTGTGCCAGAATTAGCAAGATATTTAACTGCAGTGCCGGTTGTCGGAACAGCAGCAGCTGCTAATGTGATTGCATCACCTGAAATATTTACAGCTGATGTAGCAAATACTGTTGCTGCTGGTGCAGCTATTGTTACAGCGGGTACTTCAGCTGTTGGATATCCTAAACCTGTATCAGTTCCTGATATGCCTACAATATTGTCTTCACTTCTTTCAGTTTCTTCTGTATCTATACCATATACATTATTTGGATTATTTCCATCATGAGTACCGTCAGCTGATATTGAACGAGGTTTCTCATTTAGTGTATATTGAGCACCAGCACCTACAGTTGTCATTCCAGAACCAGGTATTCCTTCTTTTACTTTACAGCTTGTATTTGATGTTACAGCTGTGATTAGATATGATTCAGGAACTCCGGCAGTTGTTACGACTATATAGCCAAATGTTCCTCGTTGAGCATAAGCATCAATTATTTTTGTTTGTGTCAAAAATGCAGTGCCTGCTCCTGTTACAACACCAGTTGCACCATTAATTGCTATAGTACCTGATGATGGTTTGTCGTCTCTGTTTCCCCATAAAGCCATGTGTATCTCCTTGTTGTTTCTTTTTTTTGTTTAATTAATATTTTACTTTATAATCTATTTATACCATCAACATGTCTAGTTACTATCATTCTTACTGATGTTGTTGTTCAAAGTAGGTTCATCCTGAAAAGTTTCAGGTTTCATCTCTTTGTCTTTTGCCTTTTTAGCTGCTTCTTTTACCGTTTGTACTTTTTTACTTAAATCATATGGTTTATTTCTAGGTCTTTGTGAATAATCAGGTATTTTAGATTTACCTGTCGCAAAACTCTTTTGTGTTTCCATATCATTTAACTTCTTAGCAACACGGTCTGAAGCTGAAGATTCTTTTACCACCATACTCTTTAGTTTGTCTTTTCTTTTTGACATATATCTTGAAGCTGGAGTACTATCTTTTGCAATTTTTGCTTTTGATTTTGCTATTTTCTTTGCATATCCAGGATTAGTCTTATCTATCATATTAGCAATATCATTATCTTCTTTTGCTAATTTCTGAGTTGCAGTATGAATGCCTTTCGTTCTTACTTTCATTCGTTGGTCATATATATCTTTCATTTCATTATCTCTTGGTCGAGTTGCATAAGCTCTACCTTGAGCATTATGACTTAATGAACCTGCAGCTTTTGGTATATAACTTTTCAATGTATCTTTAGATATCTCATCTAAAGACTCATTCTTTGGTTTAGTTAGAGCTTGTTGTTGTTTAATACGGTCTTGTTGCATCGCTCTTCTAGCTTTTCTTGTTCGTGCTTCTGCTCTAGAGGCTCTGTCTTCTCTATCCATATCTTTTGATTCATTAGGACCATAACCTTTTGGTGTTACATCTCTTGTTTTAAAACTATTTGCTGGCATATTTTTCTTAGCAACTCGTTTCATTAATGATTTAATATGTGGAGGCAATTCTTTCTTCTTACCAAGTCTTGCATCTTCTTTTCTATTTGTATCTATATTTTTATAGTAACCTTCGTCAACTCTAGGTCTTAAAAGTGCAGCTACATCTTCATTTGCAAATGAGCCTCTTGCTGATACTGAATCAGAACCCATTGTATCTGCCCATTGACTAGTGGTTGGTTTCTTATGTTTAGATGGTGCATTTTTTAAAGCACTTGCATATCTTTGATTATCAGATTTAGGTTCGCCTCTATATTCTCTTTGAGTCTTGTTTTGTGTTACAATTCTATTTGCTCTTTGGCGATTAGCTTCTCTTGTTCTAGCTAACTTCTCTGCAGGTGTCTCTTCAGTCATTCTTTGTGGTTCTTTAGTATGAAGATGAACATCAATACCTTTAGTGCCTTTTGCACCAAATTGTTTTGCTGCATTTTTAGCTGCATCATATGATGATGTGCCTTTAACTTTTGTTGTACCATGTTTAACATGAACAGCTGTGTAGTCTCTATTTTCTTTAAATTGCTTGGTCTTTTTAAGAAATGGGTCTTTTTGTGTAGTTAATTTATTTGTAGCTCTATCAATACCTTTACTTCTATTGGCAATTTTTCTTTGTCTATCTTTAAGTTGTTTGTCTGTATCGTCAAAATTACCTTCTTTATCACCATCATCATAAGAATGGTCACTAGCATCTTTATGTGCTTTCTTAATATAAGAACCCATTGTTTTTGGTGCTAACTCATTTAATTCTATAAGTTCTAATTCTGTCATTTCTGATATAGCGATAATCATGTCAGCTCTATAAGCTTCTGTAGCTTCTATTCTACTGCCGCCTTTGTAATCACCACCTCTATCTACATTAGTTTCTGTAAAAGAATCTACATAAGATTTATTAGTGTTTCGTTTACGGCCTCCAGCAGTACTTTCTCTTTCTTTTGTTTTTTTCATTGGACCAATATATGCTTTTTTGCTTGGGTCTTGTCTTAGTCCAGGTGTTTTAACTTCTTTAGCACCTTTAAAAGGAAGTGAATCTTCTTTCATGATTTTGTCATGATTAGCAACTGCATAATCTTCAGCTTCTTTTTTATTGTCAAATTCTTTGGCAATACTACCACTGTGGTTGTAGACACAATATGTTCCATCTTTATGTCTCGTAACATGGTCTTTAGGGTTCTTTTCTTCCATTTGATAAGAAGCTTTTAGTGCCCTCCTCTTCTGTTCTTTCAGTGTTATTGCCATTTTTACTTCCCTATATTGAATTATCGTTGATTATCACTCATGTACTGTGCTTTAGCTCTAGCTCTTCTTGCATCACTTTCTTTTTTCTGAGCTGGTGTTAAAATAGGAGTACCATATTTGTCGGTCTTTCGTTTTTTTTCTGAAGCATTCATCATTCCATAAGAAGCATTTACTTTCCCATAAGACTCATCTACTAATTCTTTAGATGCATCTGTATGTGTTGCTCCTGTATGCATAGTGCCATCTTTCATTTTATGCTTTGGTCCTTTCCATTCTTTTCCATCTTTTGTATAATGTGTTGCATCTTCTTTCACACAATTATTTACACGCTTGCCTGTGTTTTTGCCAGTTCCAGGTTTTGTACCATCTTTTCTGTAACCGTCCCAACACTTATCATATCCATCAACAGCTTCTGCTTCATTCTTTTGTTTCTTAGAAGCCTTTATCATTCCATAAGATTCATCTTTTTGTCTTGCCATATCTTTATCTAATTCTTTCTTATCTTTATAATCATCTTTCTGAGCAAGTTTAGTAGCAGTAGCATACATTACATTTTTTGCATCTTTACCATATGTGTCTTTAAATGATTTAAGATTCTTTTTCATGCCCTTAACAATATACTCTTTATGTTCATCTTCGTCAGGAGTCATTTTCTTTTCATCTAATACTACATTATCAAAATAAGCATCTTTTTCGGTAACTGGTTCTAAACCACTCATGCCTTTTTTCTTCATTGCAACAGTGTCTTTCATTACATGATGTTTCATGTTTGCTCTGTAATCATCGTCAGCTGTTTTGTTATTATTATAACCTTGTTCTGCATTTTCTTTCTTCATAGCACGAAGTTTTTTAAAGTCTTTACCATCAATTTTATCATCATCATGAACATCAATCTTTTGTTGTGCAGGAGTTAATTCTTTTGAATTTTTTAATACTCTAAC
>JGI24006J15134_10001229_pt1 | contig 14750 bp, 15 predicted proteins | sample LinPmetageLP53_FD_15134 | JGI IMG/M metagenome (IMG submission 15134)
GTCTGAAGTGCCAGTATTGCCCCACTCTAATGTACCACCACCAGAAGCGCCAAGCGCCTTAATACCTACAGTAGTGCCTGATGCCAATGTGTTTACAAATGTATTAGCGTTACCGCCAACCTGACCAACACTAATGTTTGTTGTAGCATTTGCAGCCGCAACTAAATCAACAATAATGTTAACAATCTTGGAATTTGCAGGAATTACGATATCCGTTACTACCGCTGCAAGTGCGCCGCCCGCAAGGCTTTGTACGGTGTCTTGACACATTACAACATAGCCTACGTTAGCTATGTCGGTACCTACGGTAGTACCTGTAGTGTTTCGGATGTTTCCAGCCCGAATTGGGCCGCTAAAAGTTGTATTCGCCATGAGTATCTCCTGTCGTGGCTAGTGTCAGGTACTGTATGCACCTGTCAGGGATAGAATATTCTATACTACATAAAAAAGGGGGCTTTTACACCCCCTTTTAGTACAACACGTTACCGTAACCGTTAAGCTACGCTGCGCCGGGAGTACCGAAAACAGAACGCCAATCGGAAACACCGAAGGAGTACCGCTCTCTAGCTTTAAAGCGCATGTTGCCCGTATCAAAGTCCCCTTCCATTGCCGTTTTAATAGGCGAACGGTTGAAGTATTTGAAACCGTTTGGTGCGTCAGTCTTGATGAAGTAAGCGTCTGTATCAGTAAAGAAGTGGTTTACCACCGCCCCTTCTGGAAGCATACCCATAGACTTCATTGCGTTGTTGTCGTTATCCGCAGTACCAGAGCGCAAGTTCGAGTTAATAACTCGTTCTGCGATGAACTGAAGCTCTTTAGGTATCATAAGCTTCATGCCGCGAACAGCAATCTTCAAACCACGCTCATCTGTCAATCCAGCAATATCAATTAACATCTGCTCCAACGAAGTTTCGTTGAGGTCGGCAGCAACTGCCAAGAGGTTAGTCTGGTTACCAGAAAGAGANGGATGCGCTGCGGAAATNAGTGCTGCACCGTCGCCCATCGCATTNGCACCNGTCAAGAACGCATTGTTCAAGATAGCTGCCGCTTTGATTTGCTTAGTCTGAGCCATAGATCGGGCCAGAGCTTTGGTGTACCGCGAGGCAAGACGATCATAAAGATTGTCTTCCACAGCTTCCTCTGTAATAGAGAATGCCAGTGCAATGGTTTGGTGAGTGTAACGAGCAGTGTACGTCTCTTGTGCATCGTCAAAACTGATGGACTGTCCTTCATTTTTAACAGGTGCCGTGGAGAAACCACCAAGCATTACTTCTTCTTCAAAAGCACGGTCTGAGGATTCTTCTTCAAAAATCTCAGCGTGCTCATTCTCATAACGGTCGTATTCGAGTCCGAACAAGGCGTTTAAACCGGGTTCAAGCTCCTTCGCTAGTTGTGCGCGTGAAATAGCCATTAGTTAACCCTCCTTAAACGCCCGTCGATGCCGCAGTAGTCTGCGAATCGAAACGGCTTATAGTGGCATTAAAATGAGCGTTAATCCTAACGATTAAAGGAATACCGGCTTCTGAGAAGTCAGTGTTTCCTGCGTCGTCTTGGATCCCAACAATACGCAACGGCAAAGTAGCTGTGGTATTGATAGAAGCAACGTTCAAAGTTGAGTTTGAGTTACCTACAGACGTACCTGTACGCGCTGAAGTACCCAAAGAAGCGTTTGCAAAAACAGCCGCTTGTGCCGTAGCACGATTCGTCAGTGTTGCGTCAGACGCGACTACAAACAATTGGTTAGGGTTGTCAGCAACGAAAGCTTTTACAGGATGGTTAGTATCCACGCCTACCGCGCCAGAACCGGGCCAATGATTTACAAAGACTGGCTTCTTGGAAACAGAATCTACATATTCTACGCCCATCAGGACACCAAGTGCGGGGGTTGTAGCCCCACTTGTGGCACCAGCAAAATCTATTACGCCCGCAGCAGCAGGTACGCAAAGAGCATACTGGTAGATCACGTTGGTGTTGTTGGAAGCGATTTCATACTGAGTTACCCCAGTAGAATTAACACCGCTGCCGACTAGCCCGATAGGACGAAGACCAAAGGCAGTATTTTGATTTGCCATGTTCGTTTTCTCCTAAAAGGGCGACCCTATTATTTTTGAGGGCCACCGAAAGTTACACGAGTTTGACGGTCAGGGTTACTGATCGTCATGGATGAATGTGCATTCTCTCTCATCATATCGTGATCTACTGCATCCATTTGGTCTTTACTACGTCTTGCGAAGTATTCAGTCCTTTCAGCAATAGTCTCAATCGGAATCCGAGCGAGAAGCAATCCGCCAACTCCAAACACACCTTCATATTTACCTGTTTCAACTACGGGAGATTCAAAGTCCGGATACTCGTCCCTACGAACAAGTTCATAACCTTCCCTAATTTTTGCACTAACGTTTTTAGTATCATCAAACCCTCGCGTTTCGGCGCGAATCCAACGATGCTTAAAACCTTCAGGCGCAGGCGGTGCATCTAGCATAGACGGTGGAGCCCAAGACTTTCTTTTAGTCTTTCTCTCCCTTGTTTCGTTAGCGCGAGAAGTTCTTTTAGCGTGCGTCCCAGTATTTTGCTCTGTTTCACTCATTTTTATTACTCCTTCACGTATTTCGCATATTCTTCTAGCGGCACACCCAATTTTTTTGCTATTGCAACTTGGCTCTGGGTGAGGCGAACCTGTCTTCCACTGCGTCCATTTGTTGTTCTTGAAGCACCTGCAACCGTCTGAACGGGCCGCTTGCGAGTGTTGTCTCTTGAATGCTTAAACGTAGCCTCAATCTGACTGTCTAGCTCAGTATAGTACGCATCGCTTTTAGGATCAAAGCCTTCTTCCTCAATTAATTTTTTGTGAATACCAAAAGCGGCATAGGTCATCGCTTCATCTTCACCAAACCAACTGTTTCGAGAAGCCCAGTCTTCGGCTTTAGGGTCGGGCCTTTGCGGAGCTTGCTGCTGTTGAGCTTGCTGCTGTTGAGCTTGCTGTTGCGGAGCTTGCTGCTGTTGAGCCTGTCTTGTCGCTTGATGGTCCGCTTGTGACTTAGCTTGAACCGCTCTATCCGCCTGCATTGTTAGCTGAGTCAGCTTTTTCTGAGCGGCGGCGGTCGCCGCAGAATCACCCATTTCCAAAGCCCGTGTCAATTCGGACTCTACCTGATTCATTTGACTTTCTACGCGAGAGGAGTACTCATTCACGTAGTTGTTATCAAGAGTATTTAAACGATTCTTTAGCTCTTGATTTTCGTTTAAAACTTGTTGAGCAAAAGTAGTCGCTTCTTCTTGCTGACGCTCTGATTCCCGATACCGTTTAGTCAGTCGGTCTATGCGTTTTTGTGTTGCATTTTGCGACTTTTTAAAGCTATCGTTGTCTTCAAAGGACTCTTGAAGAGGGGTTTCCTCTGAACCAGCATCACCTGCCGTATCAGGCACGTCCACTACAACTTCTTCCGCGTCCCCTAAATCTAAATCAACTTGTTGTTCTGACATATCTACCTCTACTAGACGTTTTTAATATCTTCTGGCGACAAAATAGTAGCTAATATTTCATCATCATTAAGAATCCGAACCTCACCGCCGTCTATAAGAAAACGAGATCCCGCGTAACGCGCAAACATAACCCAGTCTTTAGGTTGACACCAAGCTCCGTCCGGAAACTTTTCCTTGTCGTCATAAGCCAATGGACCCACCTTTAAGACGTAACCAACCTGTGTTGAAACTTGGTTTTTTTCAATAACTTCGTGAGGAAGAACAATGCCTCCTTCAGTTTGGCCAGACCCCCTGTAAGGAAGTATTAACAAACGCCAGCCCGTAGGCGTAGGCATTCTTTCTAGCAAACCTTTGTCAACAAGTTCGGGGTTTAAATAAGGTGTTTCTTGATAAGTATCGTCAAGTTTTTTAATGTTAGAGGTGTCATTCATCTAGTAGCTCCTGTTTATCTAGCAGGCTCTTGAGTTCCTGTTCAACGTGGTTTAGGGAATCTAGATTCCCCATAAGTTCGCGATAATGCTCCATAGACTTAATGTTGTTATACATCAATAAGTCGTTAACCGCTTGGCGGCGTTCTCTAATGATACGATAAACAGCTTCTGCGATAAAAATGTTAGACATGTTTCACGGTTTTTTTTAATCAACTAAATCGTAGCATGTAAAGTATGTGATAAGCTAGGATATCATACGTTTTTATGGGATTTATCCTTGATCCTCCAAAACTACTTTATAACCTAAGTTGTTTATTCTTCCAACTTCTGTAGGGTTTGAAGCTATTCTACTAAAAAAGCTTACTGGAAAAGGTTGAAGATTTTGGTCTTGAGCAGACAAGCTTTTTAAAATATCTAAGTTTGTTGTGTTGCGCCCAGACAGCTGCATTGCTTCGTTTTCATCAAGCGTTTCTGTTACAACGCCCATAGGGTCTTTAACGATAAAGCTTTCGCTACCCGAAAGGTCCCTTATGTAAGAACCGTTTGGTGCTGTGTTAGCCCAAGCAGCGGGAGAACCCGCACCAAATGCAAGAAAACTTTTTGAACTGTCAAACCCTTCTGATAGCTCTGTTTCATAGGCCGACTTTGCGGTTTTTATTTTTTCGGACATACCGTCAACAACACCGCCTGACGCAAAACCAAAAGATCCTCGATAAGCCGCCGGATTTGAATCATACTCAGACACTATTGACTCCGCCCCAACCCTAGTAAGATCGTTAATTGAGTTCCCGGCAGCCCCCGTAAACGTATACCTACCATTACCTTGCATAACAAGTCTAGGATCTGCTAATAAAGATTCTGGCCCCGTAAAAGAGGGTACTGGAGAGGGCCCTGTAAAAGAGGATGATGGTGCTGGTGCTGGTGCTGGAGAGGACATAATCCCCGGATTCGTAAAAGACGCCAAATTCTCACCGGCACCTGATCTTTGTCGAGTAACAGGGTCAACAAAGTTAGGCATCCCTGCTACCGTTTTACCAGTGTACTCCTTGCCGCCGTCAAGCGCACGGTTCTGCCTAAAGGCGTCCCACTCATAGAACTCATCTTTAGAAAAAAAGTTATCGTCCCCAATAAAAGGAGCGCCACCGTCTCTTCGTATCATGTCGAGTTGAGAAGCGCCGTAAAAATTACCGTTGTTTGGGTTGATTCCGTATTGGTTGGTCGTTGGNCGACCCTGATTATCACCAANGCCAAAATCGGGAACAGGGTTTGACGGAAGCTCAGAACCGGGAGGAGTACCACCGCCGGGAATAGGCCCATCTACTCCGGGTCCTACGCCCGCAAAAGGGGGAACGGCTGTCGAAGGGGGTTGCCCCTCAAAAACAGGTCGATTTAAAAACCGAACGTTTGCGTCATAAGCGGAAGCGGGAGTACTGTAGCTTAGACCGTCTAACCCTTTTGTAATTACTTGTGGGGTCATGCCACCCGTTCCCGGACTTGCTGGAGGACCACCGTCCACGGACACGGCTGCGGGGTCCGCCACAGGTCCGGGCTTATACACAGGGAAACCCATATTAGGCGAAACACCGTCAGCAGCGTATTTTGGGGGCGCAAAAGGATCAGAGGGCAGAAGACTAGAAGCGGGCTTGTTAATTTTGTCGGAAAAACCGCTTTCCGATAATCTACCGGATATATCCGAGTCTGTCGTAACGTCTGCTATTGTAGGCATGTCGAAGGTGTAGATTGACCCATCAGTGTTTTCTATACCGGGCAAGTCTCCAACGGCTCTTCTTGCGGTAAGGGCTCCTCGGGTAGGGTCGTTATTACCCTGTAACGTACCTCCGTTGTTTACAGCGTCAAGAGTTTCTTGCCACAATTTGTCAAACTGTATGGGCCTGTCTTCAGCAGGCATCCCTTCGTAAAGCTTCTTTTGTGACATCCACACAGGATATCCGGGGTCATCCGATCCCGGATTTGGCCCGAAATTTTCTTCATAGGACAAGGACCAATCTGTGATGGGACCTTGTCCGGGGTCACCAACACGCGGAGGAGCACCACCACCCGGAGGAGCATCACCACCCGGAGGAGCATCACCACCCGGAGGAGCACCATCACCCTGATTAAAAAACCTTTGTTGAATTAAGGCTTTAGTTTGAGCGTCTATATCACCAATGGTACTTGCTGCTAAAAGTTTGCTCTTATACTCATCTTCGTAACCGTCACTGGCGCCCTTAGAAAGCATCCAGTTAACCCACTCTTGGTCAGTGATTCGACCGTCCCCGTCTGGGTCCGCCCCCAATCCAGCAAGTTGATCGTACTGTGCTTTCGTATAAACTTTGTCTCGTTGACCCGTGCCACCTATCGAAGGTCTTGACCCGTAAGTACTCGATTGATCGGTAAATTGGTCGCCAATAAAGTCTAAATCGGTTTCCAAGCTCACTACATGCAGCTCCAGTACCCGCCGCCTTTCTTAGCCGCACCCATGCCGCGAACTGTAGCTCGTTTCATGGTGGTAGGAACCTTAACTTCTTTTTCTTTTCCGTAAGGGATTTTCCCCTGACCTTTAATATCAGCAAATTTAGTAGCTTTTGGGGTTTTACCTACGGGGTCACCCATGTAATGAATGGTTCTTTTCATCGGTCTAATCCTCGTTGTTTAAGTATTTCACGGTCCATAGCAGAATCTATTCTATCCTTTGTTGCGCGTTCTTGTGAATCTAGCCTTTGCCCAAATTGACGGTTCCTCATCTGAAGGCTTTGAGCATCTAGGCCCAATTTTTGAGAATCTATGTTTGCATCGGCTTGGTCTTTTTGGGCTCGAAGCTGCAATTCCTGCTCTTTTAACTGAATCAGAGGGTCTGGCTGGCCTGCTCCACTTAGCTGCATAGACGTCTCACGTAGCTGTTGCATACCCTGCGCTTGAAATTGAGCGGTCAAACGGGCTATCTCTGCTTCCTGTTGGTCTGGTTCTGCTTGCGCTCCCTGCTGGGCTACAGCCGCCAGTGCTTGTTCTTGCGCAAAAACTTTAACATGCTCCATTACATGTTTCTGCAAAGTCATTGCCACGGGAGGCATAGAGGAGGCCATAGGGGTGATCCCAAACAACATGTGAGACATTATATGGGCTTGGTGATCCTGTCCCTCAAAAGCGTTCAAAGGAAGCATGTCGAGACTATTAATGTTTTCCTGAACTGGATCTATAGGAACAGGGTTTTCTTCCGGAATAGACGCCATAATCCTATCAACATCTGTAACACCCAAAGCTTCGTACATGTCACGGTACACTTCGTGAAGATTGTGTAGCTCGGGAGCCGCTGTCGCTAACTCTAGTTTGGTCTGCGCCATCACGATACGTTGTGCTTGGCTAAATACGTTAGGGTTGCTGACAGGTAAAACGTCCACACGGTCGTCAAAATCAGACTTCATAATCTTCTGATCGTCACCAACAACAGTGTACGGGTATTCTTGCGGCAAGCTTTCATGCATAACTCGCGCAAGAATCTTAAACTCTTTACGCATAGCGTAATGCAGGCGCTTATGTACCGCGCTCATAACCCGAGAGCCCTGCTCCAGCATTGCAATAGTCGTCCCTACCGCAGCGCTTTGATTACCATCCCCTACTTTAAGGTCTGTAATAGTGGCAAACCGTTGCCCAGCTTCAACAACAAATCCCAGTAAGTTAAACAACGTTTGGTCAGGACCTTTAAAAGGCAAAGGCATTAAGCTGTCTCGGATGGCGCCTCCGGGAGCATCTACATCTCGAAATTCACCGGGCTGAAGGGGCTCGTCGTCATCCCTGATCCGTAGGCCACGGGCTTTAAATCCTGCTGGAAGATTTGACAAAGTGCCTGCATCAATCAATTGCCGTAAAGCGGCGGTGGCTGTACGGCACAGTCCGCCTATGGTGTGTATCAAACCAAGACCGTAAAACCCAAATCCCGGTAAAAACTTAAAGTGAGTAAAGTATTGGATTTTTTTCTTGTCTTCGTCTTCTTCTTCGTAATTTCGTCGAACAGACAGTATTTGACTGTTGTCTGACGATATAGTGACGATATAAGGGATTTTTATACCCGTAGGTTCCCCGTCTTCCCCTAATTCTTCATAGCCTTCAAGGTCTAGGTCTACGTGGCACTCCAGCAAAGTGCAGTCATAATCTATCTGGGAAGGAGAAACACCATCGATTCGGTTTGTTTGTTCAGCAACACTGGTTAAATCCCCTTGCGCAGGGATAACATCAATGTCTAAGTAAAACCCCGAAACCTGATTTTTACGCAAGTCATTAAGCGACATGCGAACAACCTGAGTAACGTTAGGACAGGTTTGTAAATCGGCTGTTTCGTAAGGAACTACTATGTTTTCCGCCGGGACAAACTTACTAACAGCGCGGTTTAGCGCAGCATCAAAATAAGTTTTCTTAAATGTGGACCCTGCAAGCGGAAGATAAAACAACATCTGGTCCATGTCCGGAGTGTATTCCTCCATAACATTAGTGATGTAGTAGTTCATAAACTGCTTAACACGCTTTGCTTGGTCTTGTTTGTCCCGTGTTTCGGTGCCCATGACCACAGTACGAACCGGTCCAGAAGGCGGAAGTAGCTCGTTAAAGGCTTGAGCTTGGAACTGTGTCGCAGCCTCTGCTAATAGCGGGTGAGTAACCCCCGAAGCGCCTTTAAAGGGCTGTGTTCGGTCATCATAGGTAAAACCTAAGAGGTCCAAGCCATTGGCGTAAGCGTCTTCCCAGTCTTTACGACTGGCTTTGTTTGCATCAAACTCTCCCAGCAGTTCATTAGAAATACGCGCAAGTTCACGGTCAGATATATATTCAGCTAGGTTAGCGTTGAAATCATCTTCAAGTGATCCGGAGTCCGCTTGCGGGTCAAAATCAACGGTGACGCCACCGTCTTCTTCTTGAACAATCTCAATGCTACTAACGTCATCGGCATTTATCATAGCCATAACGTCGTTTTGTGAACTAGGAAGCTCTATCTCGATCTCTGACAGTAAATCGTCTTCGTCTAACTGACTCGGAACATTACGGCCCATAAGACCACCTTGTCGGGTGTCCATTTCAGACATTAGTTCCCCTGCATTTTCATTTTAGAAAAATATACATCAAGACCGCCTACGGGGCCACCTTGGGCTTTTTGTTCGGGAGGTAACTGTCCTTTGAGTTCGTCCATAATAGCCCGATACTCACGAGTTAATTTGTTCCTTGTAACAGGATGCATCATATTGTCCTGCTCTAGACTACCACGTACATACGCTAAACGCTGCGTAAGATAGTTTTTTCGACCCTCGTCGGGTGAATCCATTGAACGAAAAGGGTAGGCAGGCATTCTATTGTCGTTAACTTGAGATTTGTCCACAGGGAGGTCACCTGCAACCAATTCCCGTAGAGCGTTAGGAGAACCTACGTTTCTTAACTCTTGCCCCGAAACGTCTCTCGTAAAGGTTAAACTCTTGAACCTACCTTCGTTATCTCGCCTTATCTCAACGGCGTCCGGTAAAACTTGTTCAAACCTCATTGCTAACTTTGGTGAAATATTGTTTCCGCGATAAATCTTTTTGTTTCTAATTCCAATAGTCAACAGTTGAGAAATTCGTGAGTTAGTTTCACCGGGGTTGGCTAAATACTGTTGATAATTAGCTGATTCTGCACGTCGAAGTTTGGCGCCGTTAGCTTTTTGCAAAGAGAGTTTTTTTAATATACTCGCGTCGTTGCGGTCTATAGTGTCAACAACGTCGCGGCCTACTAAATTCTCTAACAAGTTTCGAGTGCGGTAAGTACCTACCAGTATCTGACCCGAGTCTACAGCCTCTTCATAGGTTCTGTTGCTGTGTTTTTCAAAATCTTTATTGGGGTCGTAATCGATTTTAGCCGTTATGTAGTCGCGCACACCGCTAATGACCTCTCTAATTTCTTTTTCATTAGGAGGTACATCTTTTTTGTACGGTTCCCGGTCTATTTCGTTGACCATGTTATCCGCTTCTGCTTCCGCGTCTCGACCAGAAGAACCTTGACCTTTATAAACGCTTGCTATTACAGCTTTTGTAAACTGCTTTACTGCAATTTCATTATTTTTTGTTTCAACCTCAACTGTCTCTTCTAACTTCTCCTGCTCGGGGGTTTTAAAAATAGCAGTGTTTGCGCCACCCGAAACACTTTCTTTATGCTGAATAGCGTGATTCATCTCGTGGTCTAGGGTACTCGTAAACGCTTGAAGACCCTCGTCGTCAGCCCTAAAAAGACCCATTTGGATTATTCTTTGTTCAGGGTTGTAAGAGCCAAGGGTCCCCCAGTCCATCATTCCTGTGGGCTTTACCCGAATATTGCGGAGATGGGGATACTGATTAAACAAAGTGGGGTCATCTACAATTTCTTCTAACACGGTGCTGATCACCGGTCCTTTGGGAAGACCTAGCTTTTCCCTCATTCCTTCTGGACCAAATATACTAGACCCGAAGCCTATCTCTAAATAACCACTGCTACCTTCAAAAAGACCTGTTAAGTCATCTATTTGCTTGTCCGTGTAGGGAACTTTAGCATAATCGTCTTTTCTTAATGCGTAAGAAAGGTAACTTTCATCCGGAAGTTTTTCAGGGAACCCAGCATCTCGGTCAAACTTTCGTTGAGTGTTTTCAGAGCTATCTTTGCCGGGTGGTCTTGTACCTTTTACTATTAACTCCCGATCAGACTGATCAATAACAAACCTTATGTCGCCTTCAACATCGTCTCTATAAGCAGGGAAATAAGTTTTTGCAACGGCTGTACCTAAAAAACTGTCTTTTATTTTTTTAACAAAACGGGTGTTGAAATTATCGGGGGTCGTTGCCCGTCGTTGCATTTCCAAATAAATTTCTTCGCTGGACATTCCCGAGTCTTCCATCATCTGGAACTCAGCTTCCAACTCAGGACCCGAAGTTGCGGATTTACCCCCCATGACACCCAGAACTTTGCCGGGGGCTTCACCGGGAATGGCTCTAGCTAAAGATACACCCGTGCCAACGGCGGTTATTGCAGGCGCCATAAAGGGAACTTCCGCTGTCGATAAGACTTCCCCGGTTTTAGGGTCCTGAATGTATTCCAAGCCCATACTAGCGGCGTTGGTTTTAAGCCCCATATCACGAATAAACTCGGCGGGTGCTTGACGCATAACGTCCGCAGCACGCTGCCTAGCCTCGGGGTCCATGACCATATCTTTAAAAAACCCTAACCCTGCTTTTGCTCCACGAACCACGGGAGAATACCCAACACCAAACTCTGCCTCACCGTATTGACCGGGGTCAACTTCAGCGGGAGTTTCATAAATCATTTGGCCGGAAAGAGGGTCCATCCTAAAATCCCCGCTATCAGAAACAGGCTTGACACCTGCTTCACGCTCTACGGGAAAACGGTAAGGAGAAAAAAGATCGAATAGTTGATAAGGTAAACCGCGAACACTTTCACCCGGCAATCCATAATCGTATTCAGGTTCAGGGCTTCCACCAAAACCTTCTAGCATTTGTCGTTCTTGCATAGCGAAGAAAAGTTAGTAGTATGCCCGGACTTTAGCAGAAGCTTCTGCATCTTCCCAGTCATCCGAGGGTAATTGCACAAAATTACCCTGCCTGTAGCGCATTAAAGCCTGAGTCATGCTATCCACTAAATCGTCATACTCACCGTTCGGGAACGCCGCAACTTCTTCAATAATCTCGTCCGCAAACTTTGTGTCGGGGGCCCAGACCATTCCCGCTTCAAACAAAGGAGAAACACTGTGAACACGAGTGACTTTATCGTTACCACGAGAGGGCGTGAAGTTTACAACAGGAATACCCATCTGCCGTAGCTCTTGGGTCAAGGGCATACCACTAGCTTTTGCCTCCACAATAACAGTGTCAGGCTCCCAAAATTCATACATTTCTAGGGCCATACGCTTTAAATCTGGAAAATCCCAACGATCTTTCTTACTGTCAAGCAAAATAAGATTGGGTCCCGAACCTTCTTCTGGGTAAAACACCCCCCACGTCGTAATAGCCGAAAAATCAGCCGTTTCACGCCGAGAAAACGCCGTATCATAGGATTGAATAACATATTCTAAATTAGGAACCTTTGAGGGCTCCCAACGTTTCCACCACTCACGGGGGATAATGGCGTTCTCTTCACCCGTAGGATTCTGCTGGTACTGAGCATTCCACTTGCTCGGGGGAATAGAGGCGCGAACCGCGTTTAAATCCTCTAAACTCCAGAATTCTGGCCAGCAAGACGTCCCATCTTCGAAAATAGCAGGCAGTTCGACCACTTCCCACTGATCCGCCAATGGGTCTTTAGCCATAGAACGTATTAACTGACCCGTCATATCTTTCTCGGACCACCGAGTTTGGACCAAAACAATGGAACCACCGGGCTGTAAACGCTGGCGGGGGCCCCCAGTGTACCAATCCCAAGCATCCTCGAACCCGCTATTCGACATTGCCGTCTGTTCCGAGTGCGGATCATCAATAATAATTAAATCACCACCACGTCCCGCTAAGTTAGAACCAACACCCACGGCATAGTACATTCCACCAGCCTGAGTGTCCCAACGTCCAGACGCTTTACTGTCCGCCGCTAACTCAACTTTCGGGAAAATCTCTCTGTAACCCTCACTATCAATCAGGTTTTTCGTCTTACGGCCAAAGTTAACAGCTAACTCTGTCGTGTGCGTTGCCTGAATGATCTTCATGCTCGGGGTACGGCCCATCATCCAAGCCGGAAACAAGAAAGACGCAAACTCAGACTTCGTGTGCCGTGGTGCCATGTTGATGATCAGGCGTTTTAGCTCACCGCTCGCGACTCTTGAGAGCTTTTCCGCAATAATTTCATGGTGCCTACCCGTAATGAACTGCGGCCACATCGATCTAACAAAAGTTAAAAAATCTTTTTGGCACTCTTCATTGTGCTCTATCTGCGCTAAACGAAGATTAAGTTTTAGCTCTTGCTCCTCGGCTCCTATTTGGATCATAAGGGACCCTATGGTCTACGATAATATGCGAATTTAAGCATGTTTATAGGACAGTTAAAACCGTTTAATAAAACTTCGAAATGTTTTCGAGAAACATGGCCCATGCTGCCTCTGAGGCGGGCCGGGCCGCGTCGTGCGCGGGCCCTGCCGCTCGGGCATTGGGCCGGGTCCAATTGACCCGATACGCGGGGGCCCCTTCGCGTTTTTCCCGGTCCCCGGTCCCCGGTCCGGGAGCGTCGTGATCGGGTAGTGCTCCCCGGTTCGTGGAAGTTAACCGGCGCCGCTTTTAACTTCCACGGCGGACCAGTAACCGTGAGGTATGCGATTGTATGCGCCCCCAGGAATCTTCGGGTAATCCTCCCCGGCACACGGCGCCGTAGCTGTGGGAACTGGTCCGGGCGCCACGGCGCCGCCTGTTTAACTCTTAAAATACGGGCAAAAAAAAGGCGCCACATGGGCGCCCAGTTAGTCATACTTCACGGCTCACGAGTGCGTATACCCATCGGGTTCAATACCTAAGAACATGCCACACCAGTCAATCATAAAGGTGTCGTCGTAACCGATCACAGGGTGACACCTAGCCTTGAACTCGTCGATAGTTTTGCAACCGTCACGATCACGAGCGTAGAGGTTATGTATTGCTTCCAGTTGTTTATCGTTCATCGGATCAACCCCCCGTCTTCGTTGCAACCGTAAACAACGGTTTTCGGATTGAGTTCTATGCACCTTCCCGTATCCGAATAATCCGAACAAGTATAGGACGCGGGTCCGAACTGGTCTTTACGGTTATAGTGCTCGCGGATATAGATCTTTTTAGAGGTGGGTTTTCTTTTGAATAGACCCCCTTGACTAACCTTCTTAATTACCTTTTGCATTTAATACTCCGATTTTAGGCTGGCGTTGTTGCCACCCTGTATGGGAGTTTATGGGATAAGTTAACTTTATGCAAAGCAAAAAAAAGGCGCCACACGGGCGCCCTTCAGGTAGGTGGGTTTATTTGTTCTTGCTTCCGGTAAAACATCTTACGCTATATTCGGAAAGGTCCACACTCGCGAGTTCGTGCCAGTTAACAGATGAGATGTCCACAAGGTCAGTAATAAAACCAGCGGGTATATCGGAATCGTTAAGGTACTCGTTAACGTAATCTTTTATGTATCGAGCACGGTCATATAGATCCATTTCTACAATTTCGTGTTGTGTTAAATGATCCATAAAATGAAGGTTAACCAACCACGTTTCCCAGTTGGTCCAACCGTGCCACCGGGGATACTCTTGGTTGGACTGGCGCCATTGTCGTTCGCTAATTCGTGCAATGTTTGCAAGATCCGTTAAAGCGTTAACCGCTTCAATAGGCAGGGGGTCATCTGGCGTGCGCGTAATGCATAAGGCGTCGTATATTATTTTTTGTAAAGTGAAGGTCGTTTCTTCGTCAATTTTCGTGATGTCCATAGTTCGTACTCCGATTTTAGGCTGGCATGGTTGCCACCCTGTATGGGATTGTATGGGATGAGTTAACATTATGCAAATCAAAAAAAAGGCGCCACACGGGCGCCTAGTTAAACTAGCGGTTAGGTTATGCGACAGCGTCCAAAATTATACCGGCACGTTGCTCTAACGTAATACGCTGGTCATTGTTAGGAACGTCACGAGCAACCGCTGTAATTGCTTGAACCGCATCCCACGCGTTTTCGATAGGGCGCCCCTCTTCGTTTAAGTGTCTAGCGTTAGCAGCACGCGCCATTGTTTTGCTAAGTCCGGCACGCTTATGGAGGAATTCCAGTTTTGCATCTTCTTCTTTTCCTACACTTACAGCCTTGGCCGCTTCGACACCTTCCAGAAAAGTGTGAGTGTTACCCTTC
>JGI24006J15134_10001233_pt1 | contig 14741 bp, 14 predicted proteins | sample LinPmetageLP53_FD_15134 | JGI IMG/M metagenome (IMG submission 15134)
TGTTGTGGTTAATTGATTTCCAGTCTCAAGCTCGTTTAGCTGTAATTCCTGAGTTACTAACATTGCTAATAGAGAATTATTCATAGTTGATAGCAGATTAGATGAATTAGAGCGGTCTGCTTTCATCATATCTGTTTGAGCCTGCGATTCGTCCGATATTTTTGAAGTGTTGTCGGCGGTTTGTTGAACGTAGATACCAGCTGCGCCAGCGAGTATGCCTCCGGCTATCATAGCCGCGAAGACTGCAGCGCTGGAGACACCGTTGGCGGCGCTAATGATTGCAGTTGCCTTTTGCCATAGTAAGAGACCGGTCAATATAATAACAGCCGTTGTAAGTGCTCCCATTATACCAGTGAAAATAGGTACCATCACGGAAGCAGTGTTAGATGTAAGCCACTTCAAAGCGAATGCAAAGCCTTTAAGAAAAGGAAGTACCACTCTTTGGAAAGCTTTCTGCATTTCTCCTATAGATGTATTAACATCACTTGCTAGTATGCTTGCCCTTAGTTGTTCTGCCTGAACCTCGGTCATAGACTGAAACCCTTCGTTAAATCGGTCAGATAACGCTAGGAAATTGGCGTCTATACCTATACCTTTCATTAAAGGGTCAACTGCGAACTCTGACCCGGTACGACCTCTAGCACCTCCCATCATATCTCCAGCTCTAGTTACTAAATCTATAACCATATTTGCAATATCTGTTGAGCTTCCACCTCTCATAGCAGCGGTATCTATTCCCATAACGGCGGCTAACTTACCTGCTTCAGCAGTTCCTGACGCAATCTTGTTCATTACTTTACTTATTAATCCTTCAGCCCCAGTACCTAACTGAGCTACTAATTGCGCGGTTGCTCCTTGAATGGCTACGCTTGACTCCTTCCCATATGTTGCTGCTGCAGATATTAAAGTTTGTCCTAACTTGCTCATAGCGCTTACTAATTTATCTGAATCTACATTAAATTGAGCACCTAGCTCCATAGTTGATTGCATTAACATGGCATTTTGAGAGCCGGTAACTCCTAGAGCATGTTCATTAAATGCACCTACTTGAAACATCTGTTTAGTATTTTTACCTAAAAGACCACCTAATCCTACCATAGAAGCCATTTGCCCTCTTCCTTCCCTTATACCTTCGGAGTTCATATCAGAAAACAGTTTAGCTGATTGAAGTAGATTCATGCCTACTACACCAACTTGTGACGCGAACATGTCCTGCGACCTTCCTGTAGAGACAAAAGATTTAGCCATCATTGACTGCGCTGTCAATGTAGAATTTAAGGCATTAACCAGCATTACGGTAGCTGCTGCTGACTTGCCTGTCTCCTCATCTAGCCCTACTATTGATTTTACTAAATCATTGGACGCTTTATTCGGTAATTCTGCCATGTTATGTTAATCTTGTGTTAGTTCGTTGTTGAGCTTCTACCTTTTTAAGGTAATTAAGCTGTATGTCCCTAAAACCTACTTTAGCGCTTAATTTATTACCTTCTTCCAGTTCGGAATCCTCGCCAACTAATTGAGGTGATACCACCTCTAAGTATATATCCCTGTCAACTAAGTGTAAATTATGTACCTTTGAGAATCGGTAATTTCTATATTTAGCCTTTAGCGCACTATCCATAGCTTTAATAACCCTGTAAGTTATTCTTCTTTTATTAGCAAGCTTCCTTATAATGAATCCCTGTATAAAAGGGGGTAACCCTCCTATAGAAATTCCTGACATGTAACTGTTTCCATTTTCAGCTGTCCATAGTCTTTTAGAGCCATTAGATACCGTTATTACTAAGGGTATAGGGTCAGTAGCAGTAGCTGAAGAGTATTTAAAGGTGTATAAGTGCCCAGAAATTCTATTAAATTTTCCTCTTTGAGACCGTTTCAGTTTTACATCTCTAAGTTTTTGAATTATTTGTCTATTTTTTACCATGCGTCGGACTCTAATTAAATAAGATTTGCTTTGAAAGATGTTCTTCAAAGGTAAAAAACTAAAAAAAGTTTAAATGAGTTCTAATATAGATAGTATAGAAATGAAGGAGTTTCTAGAACAGGTTGAATATGCCCTGTCCTTGAGATTCAAAGAAGCTTGGAGACATAGGTTTTCCGCTCATTTTATCCAGATATTCCAGGATAGGCTTTTAAAAGCTTTTAAAGATGAAAAACCTATAAAGAAATTATCTCTTATATCTTTATATACAAAAAAGCACAAATACAACAAAAGTGAAGTACTGTGCTTTTTTAGAGAGATTGATGTTACTTTATATTACCCTTTGATTTATTAGGTATTTGAATCTTTAGCTTCTTTCTCTACCTTCTTAGCTTCCGTTAGACACTCTTCAGTCCCTCCAAATTCGGGACATAAGTCTTTATACTGACACCAGTTACACCATTGATTTTGAGAAGCTTTTAAATCTGTCTTTCTCTTCTTCCTTATTTCCCAGATTTTATTCTTTAGCCCTCGTAGGAATACAGAAACCTGTGCTCTTCCATAGCANACAGAAACTAGCTTATCTAAGTGCGGGTAATAATGAGCTACTGTTACCTTNTCAATTGGAACCTTAAATTGCTTAGCTACTGCGTAAGCATACATTAGCATTTGAGGGTCTGTGAAAAGCTCAGTCTTAGGTGTAGGTCTTCTAGAGGTTTTGTAGTCTATAACTAAGTAATTGCCACTCTTACCTTTGATAACCCTATCAATAATTCCATTTATAGAATAATCATCAGTAACGTCTATTTTGAATATCATCTCATTACTTATAGTCTCTTCTAGCTTCTTATTAAATTCAAAGAAATTTTCTAATATTAAACTAAGGTTCTTTTCTTTTATAGAGGAGAACTTATAATTTGGTCTTAAGTCACCGGCTAGATTTTGAAGTTCTTCTAGGGTTTCTAATTCAGTACCAAGCTCAAATATCTTATGGACATACGAGCCGTACTGTAATGCGTCAGTATTACTGTTCACATTGTAGATACCTCGAAGGTAATCGACGTACTTAAATTGGTATTTCTTTTTACACTCATTATAGGTTTTGAGCTTACTTGGTGACATGGTATTGATAAACATATGGATATTTCCTCTTCTTATATTAAAGATTATTTAATTGAAAATTTCAGTAATTATACTGAAACAACTTCCGAATTTATCGTAAATAGCTTATTTGCAGAGGATAGTAAGAAGCATATGTCTATTAATTTGGAGACAGGGTTATGGCAATGCTTTAAAACTCAGGAACGAGGTAACTTTATAAAGCTGGTGTCGGTTGTGGAAGATATTTCCTATTCAGAGGCTTCTGTTTTATTACGTAAGCAATTATTCGACACTCCTGAAAGATTGTTTTACGATGCTCCTGCAAAAGTAGAAAAGCAGCAAGCTCTTGGCAACTCTCAAATATCTAAAGAAATTAAAAATTTTAGAAAGTTAACTCACGATAGTTTATCTTCCAGCTCCTTGCCTGAGAAATTAGCTTATAGATTCGCTATTTCTAGGAATATTGAGCCTACAAATCTTTACGTCGCAATTTCGGGTAAGTATATTAATAGAGTTATAATACCTTACGAGGATAATCATGGGTTATACTATTTTCAAGCCCGAATAGTATCCGGCAATGGTATGAAATACTTAAACCCCTCCTTTAAAGAGCATGGGGTTAAATCCTCTGAAATACTATATCCTTTTGATGAGTCTGAAAATTATGTGCTACTTACCGAAGGTCCTATAGATGCCTTAAGCCTTCAGAACATAGGGGTTAATGCTACTAGCACTCAAGGCTCTATGTTTTCCTATGCTCAACTTGAGTGCTTAAAGAGGAAAACTATAATACTCGCGTATGATAATGATAGCGCAGGACGGGTTGGGATAGAGAATGCTTTTAGATTAATACGTTCTAAAAACTTAGGTACCCCTCACGTAGTTCAGCCACCCTCTCAATTCAAGGATTGGAATGACTTTGTAGTAGCAGCTACACCCTCTGAAGTTAGAGCTCACATATCCGCTAACGTTCAGAAAATGGATTATACCTACGATATTAACGTACTACTAAAGTAAACTTATCACTTAGGATATTTTGACCTAGTATAACAGAGCTAGTTTGAACTTCATAGGTTCCGACTCCTACAGCTGAATCTGAAGTATCCCAGCTATAAAGTACGGTATCTCCAGAGGTTATGGAAACTCCTGTAGAAGTCCAAGCTTGTATTTCGGTATAAGGTAATCCAGTACTAACATCATCCTTATATTTAATAATTCTAATGGCAGCATTATTTATTACAGAATCAGTAAATATGTTTTTAATACTCTCTGATACGTTTCTATTAGTTACCGTATGGTCTGTAGTAATTTGAAGGTCAACTTTGGAGTTTTTATTAATATATTTCTGAGATAGTTTTTGCCTAGTTTCTACCATTAAGGGCTCGTTAAGAGATATAATAGTATCATCAAACAATTCGAACTCATGGATATAGGTTACTTTACCTCCACCATTTTGGTCCTGTACTGTCCAGATATCAAAATATCTACCTACAGTAGATGAATCGTAGGTATTAGGGCTTGCATGACTTCCGGTAGTTAACTGTACCCATTGGAGTCCAGGCTTCAAGACTACCCCGTATTTTCCTGTTTCTTTCTTATATATTGAAGACGCGGTTACTGCATCTACGTAAGCTGACTCAGCGGCATTTCCACTAAAGACCATCATAGACTTCCCTGAAGCCTCCATAGAGCTAGCCACTAGACCATATAAAGTTGAGCCTGCAGATAAATCGAGAAACTCATCCGCGTTCCCTGAAGTCCCTAATGCAAAGATATTTACACTGTGTACCTTATAAGGGTCGGCGTATACACCATTTTTAAGGTAATGGAACTCTAAGAGTGTTCTGCCGGTTGTGCTAGGTCGGTTATGTCGAGCGTTTACTGATGATGAGTTAAATGTAGTCATGGTTCTATATTATTTAGGTTTCATCGATTCCATTTCTTCGGATTCTCTTTGTGATTCCTCAACTCTCTGTTTAGAATAGGAAAGTCTTTCCCTATACGTCATTTGAAGTACGTCTGAATAGGAGAATCCGCAATGGTGAACTAGTAGGTACGATTCTTCCAAATAATGGTCACTACCTAGGATTTCGTCTAATTCACGTTGAAAAAAGATGCAGTCAAAGGTAACTCAATTTCAGAATCAGCCTTACAGTCCTCACAGAAAAAGTTTACTTTTGTCTGCAGACCGAACTCTGTTCCGAATATTTTCTTTTGGAGCGTTAACACATCCTTGCCTGAGGTCTTAGGTATAAAACCCTGAATAACCATTCGAGACTCATGCCCATCAACAGACACTATAAATCTCCATAAATTATCCATCATATCCGCAATATCTGTTAAGCTGCAGTCATCGTCAGCCATAGGAAATCTGTACTCTACCTCAACCTCTGAATCAGGTAATACTACTTTATTTTCAAGAGAACCAGAGTCTTCCAAGTATTTAACAGGAAGTTTATTAATTTCTATATTTAAAGAGTTTTTAAAGTTACACTGAGGACATTCAATATCTACAGGGTAATCATTTCCATAAGATATTTCCCTAAGTTTAAAGAGTAAGTATGTNTTATCCGCAAGGGTTAGNTTCTCATACTCTACACCTTTAACAGTCCTATTCATCAAAACTTTAATAGTATTAGAAGCCTGATTTGCATTTTGGACTGTCCTTAGGATTTTTTCATCCTCAAATGTAAAGGGTCTAATTTGAACAGTTGAGTCGGTTCCCGCTATTAAACCTTTGCTTGGAAGCGTAACATCTACCCATGCAGTCTTAGAATCTACTTTCCTTAGTAATTCTTTGAGCGCATCTGCTTGAGTATTGTCAGTTGTAATTCTAGAAGTTGATACTTCAGGAGCTTGTTGCCCATTTTTGCTTTTAGCAGCTTGAGCTATATCGATTATTGAGCGATTGTCAGTCATAGTTTTTTAAAAAAATTTAGTATTTTTATCTATAATAGATAAATTAAAAAAATTATGGAAATATATATTTCTAATATTTACTCAAAATTAAAAACTTCTAATAAGAAACTTCTAAGTGCTTTAGGTAAAAAATACAGTTGTAAAGCGCCAGGGTACGAGTTTACTCCTGCGTATAAGAGAGGTCATTGGGATGGTAACTCCAACTTCTTTAACCCTTCAAATGGTAAATTCGGAACTGGCTTGTTATATAGCATTCTAGAGGACTTAGACTATTTAGAGGAAGATTACACTCTGCATGACTCTAGGAAGACTATGAAGTTAGAGGACGTAAGCTTACCTAATTATACTCCTAGGGATTATCAGAAAGCCTTAATAGATAAGGCTTTAGAGTTGAAATCATGTATTATTAAGGCTCCTACGGGCGCTGGTAAGACTATAGTTATAGCGGCTATATTAAAGGCTTTAGAGGGTCGGACGGGGTTATTATTTTTTAACAAGAAACAACTGCTCAAGCAAACATCTGAATTTTTAACGAAATGTGGGATAGAGCATGGCGTAGCCTTTGGAGATGGAGTTGATATTAAACCCCTTACGTTAGTCACTATCCAGTCTATTGATAAGGTTATAGATACCCACTTAAAAACCTCTGAGTTTATTATGTTTGATGAGATTCACGAATTTGCCAAAGGTAAGGTAGCCAGGAAGGTTCTAAGTTCATTCCCTGAAGCAAGTTATAGAATAGGGTTAACAGCTACTCCTCCAAAAGATAGATTCTCAAAACTAACATTAACCTCATTCCTAGGGCAGGAGATAGAAGAGGTAACAGCTAAAGAGCTAGTGGAGTCAGGATACTTAACCGTACCATCTATTCAGCTTATTGAACTTCCGGACGTAGACCCTTTAGAGACTGAAAAGATGACGTATGCAGAAATATATGACTCCCATATTATTAATAACACGAGCAGAAACGAACTTATTGTAAAAATTGTGGATAATGTAAAGGATGATAATGCTAAAATACTTATATTGACTAAGAATTTATCGCATGCCAAGTACTTTAAAGATAACATACCAGGCTCGTTTCAGCTAGAAGGTAAAGATAGCCTAGAGCAGAGAGATAAGGTGTTATCTGAATTTTTAAATAAAAAAGGTCCATCTGTTATTATTGGGACTATTATATTTCAGACAGGGATAGATATTCCGGAGTTAACTCACTTAATTAATGCTAGAGGGTTAAAATCTGAAATATCTACTATTCAAGCTTTAGGACGTACTTTAAGAAAGCACGACAATAAGAATCAAGTATTTATATATGATTTTATAGATAAGGCTCCTTACCTAGGTAAACATTCTAAACTTAGAGTAGATGCCTATAATCAATTAGATTTTAATATAGAATTTCATGGAATCAAGAGAAACTAAAGAGACGAAAATTAATTCAATGTCCGAAAGTGACATTGAACTGCTTACGACACTTGTTGATAGACTTAGTGAATTAAAAAGCAATGAGCCTCCTGTAATTACAGAAGACTCAGTTAGGGTTTTAGAGTATACAGTTATGGATATTTTAAACTTATACTCTAAGCATCAAAAGCTTTTAACTAGATGGCTTAAGCAGGGTTACTTGCTAGATTAAGAGCCGTATTGGTCAGCAGGAAGGCTCTCTTCCTCTTCTTCTTCTTGACCTCCACCTAGAATGCCTAGCATTTTAGATAGGTCAGCCATGATTTTGTCCAAAGGAGCGTCTGTGCCGCCTCCAAGACCTACTGCGCTATCAGCGTCGTCTCCAACTACCGCTTCTTCTTCTGCAGGGACTTCCCCACCCATTTCAGCTGGTACTTGTTGAGCCTCTGAATCTTCCGGCATTTCTTCTCCAGCCATTTCAGCGGGCATTCCCCCCTCTTCTGCGGGCATTTCTTCACCCGGCATTTCTTCACCAGGCATCTCTTCTTGAGGCATTTCTTCTTGAGGCATCTCCTCTTCAGGCATCTCCTCTTCAGGCATTTCATCACCACCCATTTCGGATGTGTTAGTGTAAGTTAAAGCACCTAAAACATCAATAACCTGAGAGAGGTCTTGAGTTAATCTAGGGATGTCTACATAATTTACTAACATATTTTCCTGCAAACCTTGCGGAGAGTCAGAGCATTCTTTAATTATATCATTTACATCTAATACTTCCACTCCGCCTTTCCCCTTAATCATTTTAGAGAAATCAGAAGTTACATCCTGTAGGATACCTTCTTCCATACACATAGAGAGAACTTCAAAGAAGACCGATTGAGTTTTAGCCAAGTTACTAAACGTAGGTACAAATTTTAGGTTTGAGACGTTTACGCCATACTTCTTACTTAACAATTCTACTAGCTTTTCCTTTACAGGCTTCTTCGCTTCAAAAATCTTAGATACAAAAGACTTAATATCCTTCTTTAAGATTGTGTCTGTTGAATTAACTTCATAGATAGAAGTAAATACTTCATTCAAATCTGATTTAGTTGCGAAACTGAAGTAAGGAACATTTTCAATTACTTCTGCAATACTCTCTTTAAGAGTATTCTCATCTGAGAAGATGCATGAAGAAAGTTTTTGCAAAGGCTCACAAGTCATCCAAGCTCCAGAGAAGTTTTCCTTAGACTCTATAAGCTCTTGTCTCATAAGCTCTTGCTGGCATACCATTTCATAAAGGTTATTACCGTCCTTCAAATCCACATCTAGTGAGCGTGATTCTTTAAGAGTATCTAAAGTTACAGATTCAGGAGAACCTAAAACCTTAGACATAGCATTAGTGATGCCTATACTATCAGAAATATCTTTATTCTCCAACAATGCATCCTTATTTTCAGTAATGAAAGCTTTTAAGCTATCCTTTACCTCTTGTAGTTTCTTGTACTCAGAAGTTTCAACTATTGTAGTATTGTCACTAAAAGTTGCCTGATGCTTTTCAAACTTGTAACGAAGAGTATCCAAATTGTTTCTATCTTCAAACAAGCTTAAAACATCACTAAAAGAAGTGTCAGCTTTGTCGAAGCGGTTGTTACGTAAGTCTGTTACAAACCCAGANATACCTTCAGATACGATACTGTCTACTCTATCGATAGATAAGTAATTATCTACAGTATCAATTTTTAAATTTGAAAGCTTTATCTTTGACTCTGAATCGTCATAGTTGCAAGTAATCAAGTTGTTATTCTCAGAAAGAAATTGTACTTTATTTTCTGAGGACTCAACTGAGAATACTTTGAAGTTTTCCCGTAGTGAACGGCTAAGGTAATCCGCAGCTTTGTGCAGATTGGTAAGGTTTTTATTTCTATTTTCTAAGAGCATGTCTTTATTCCTATTTTATATACGTTGTAAATTATTATTAATTGTAGTAAATTGTTAAATTATACTGGAGGTCCATCCATGGGCTCCTGTCCCATATCATCTCCTCCTAGGTCACTTCCCACATCGGGAGGTGCCATAGCGGCTTGTTGAGCCATTTCAGCTTCTTGCTGTTCTTGAGCAATAGCGTCCATTTGCTTGGTAATATCTTGAATTTCATCTTCATTCATATTGAAATAATGCTCATATATGTAATCAGGTGGAAACATTTCCAAACCTTTGACTGCTTGTACCACTCTTGTTTTCTGCTCATCTAACTCTAAGCGTCTTTTTTCTTGCAAATCAGACGGAGGGCATAATGATACTTCTACAGACCGAACCAACTCTTTCGGGTAGTTACGGAGAGTTAAGTGTCTCTTAACCATAGTGTTTAAGCCTAGCTCAATTTCTCTCTGAAGTCTACCTACTGCTCTAGAGAATTTTATATCAAGCTGGGATAAATTAGATTTTCTTTCTGGAGATTGCTCTTTTTCTACAATAAAATCTTGTGGAACTTTCAAAGCTGCTAAAAGCTTATCTCTAAAGTATTTAACGTCATCATTCTCACCTAGGTTTTGAGCGCCTGGCAAAGTATCGATTTTAGTACCATTACCTTTACCCTTCACAGGTACGAAAAAGTCCTCATCTGTAGACAACGGATTGTATCTTTCGTTCATTTGTCCAGATTGAGGGTCAAAGAATTTCTCTTTCTTAAACTTCTGCTTTAAGCGCTCCATGTACATCTCTACTTTAGAAGTAGGCAAGTTACCTGTATCAACATAGAAGACTCGTCTCTCTGGAGCTCTTGCCAATCTATAGATTAGCATGGCGTCTTCCATCAATTTTAAAGACCTCCACGCTGCTATACCTGGAAATATGATAGATTTTCCGTAAGGATAGAAGTTAGCATCAGATGTATGAATTCTAAAATGTGTAATCTGCTCCTTGTTCAAATCTAGAAACTTACCAGTACCTGCAGCTGCGCTACCGTACTGAGGGTCTGACATACCACCAGACTTCATATCTGGAACTTCCTGTAGGAATTTTTGAAGGTATCCGTATTCGTTCTCAACCCTAGTTATGTAATTAGGATTTAAAATTTTAATTCTTTGGATGCCTGCTACAGGGTTATTAAGGTCTACAATGTTTTCTATGTAACAATCACCATACTTACAAACGTTTCTGAAGATATCCCAAATATACTGTTTCAAGTTGGACATCTCAACAAAATGTTCGACCTCCGCTCTTACACCCTTCTCAGGAGTTCTAATATGTAGAATATCTCCGTTCAGGTGCTTCTGTGTTCCGTCATCAGCGTAAATGTCTAAAGCTGCGCCAATCTCCGGAAACTCGTCCATTTTTTCAAAGTCACCGTACCTCTTCTTCTTATCGTATTCAATCTGTGGCAGATGAATCATCCCCTTACTAATTCCTATACCTGGAATGTCGTTAAATAGGTCGGTAGACTTAATAGTATCACCTGCTAACCTACCTCCTTTTGAATGTTTTCTACCTCGTACCGCGAAGTACTTGCTGAAAAATGAGGATAGACTAGTTCTATCCCTTTCCAGACTAGCTGATTGTCTCCGTTCCGGAAATTCCGTTAGAGCCTCTGTCAAGTTATCGTTTTCGTTATTTATTTCAGAATCCATGATGTATCCTCTTCCTCACCTGTAGTAGATACCCATATGGAACCGGGTATTTCAGGTTTTGTTTTAGTTTCTATTGATTTACCCAAGTCTGAGGGTAAGTTTATATGTAAATTTTTATAAACATTGGCAGCCAATGCTAAACTCATTACCAAGTCGTCATGATAATTTTTGTCAGCCTCGACCTTACCAGTTTCAGTTATAATAAAAGTATTAAGTTCAGATACAGTTCGGTCTGAATTAATTCTAAAAGTAGAAGTTCGTAAACTCTCTTCTAAAGAATTTAAAACTTCTTCTCTCGTTTTGGATGTCATTTGAAACCCAAACTCTTGCTTATCGTCCATCCAGAGATTTTCGTATTCTAGATTTTCAAATAATTGTTGAAGAAGGGGTATCCCTAATCCGTTTCTCTCAATTACTATGTGGGCTAGGTTATAGCTTACTCCCTCAGTATGTATAATTCGTGCAAACTCAGCCAAAGGAGTCTTATTAGAATAGAACTCCGCTACTTGCTCTCCGTTGTATAAATTTATAATATGAAATGCAGAGTAGTCCTTATCCCGTCCATATGATGCGTCTACAGTTAATAGGTATTCTGAGTACGGGTCAGGCTCTTTCCATATCCTCATACTGTTAGAATGCTTTGTAAGATAGGAATCCAGAATATTATCATTTAATCGAGCCAAGGTATGACGGTCTATAAAAGTATCTCCAGTGCCTAAGAAGGAGCATTCGTACTCCTGTTCCCACATTCTCTGTCCAATAATAGGTTTATTCTCCTTAGCCCACGCTTCGGTGTAATCTGGATGTTCTCTCCAATGTAAATCTATAATATTAAATGAGTTATTTCCCTGCTCTGCGTCTCGATACAATTCGTAATATAAATTGGACATACCATTCACAGTGGATATTAGAGAAGCCTTTCCTCCTGTAGAAATAGTAGGGTATATCGCTGCCCAAAACTCTCGCATCTTATCAATAAAAGCTGCCTCATCTACTATTAGATGTGACACTGACTCACCACGTCCAGCTCCTGCAGGCTGAGACTTCACACGAGAGCCAGTAGATAGGTATAGAGAGTGTTTATTCTTTTCTACTATTCTCGGACGTAACCATGTTGGCAGGTCGTCATACATCATTATAACGCGTCTAAGGAAGGCTGTGGACTCTCTATCTCCGATGGACACCACCATCACATTATGATTGTCTTTAAATATAATAGACCATAGAGAATAGGCTGCACAAATTGTAGTAATTCCTGCCTGTCTAAATTTTCTGATTATATTAAACCTATTACCTTCTACCTCACTTATAATTTTCTCTTGAAATTTGTATAAATCGAAGGGAATTATGCCTTTAATAGGATGCTCAATATTTACGTACTTACGAATAAAATACGTAGGGTCTTCCTCGCACTTTCTAACTTCGTCAATAATATTCTGTTTACTTACCATACCTTACTATAAATTATATACCTATGCAAAAAATCGCAGTTATCCCATCCAAAACCAAAAATATACCATCTCAACTTTCAAATTACCTTAAGGAGGCGGGTTGGACAGTAGCGGTCATGGCTGGATGTAAAAGTATTTTTGAAGCGTATACAAACGCTATTACTGAATATAACATCAAATCTGAAGATAATATAATTATGTGTCATGATGATATTTCAATTTTAACTAATAAAAGTACATTTAATGAAATAATTGAAGAAAATTTAAAAGAAAGGTCAGTAGGCTTTTTAGGGATAGCTGGAACTAGGGTACTTAGGAATTCTTGTGTTTGGTGGGAAGGCTTGGGAGATTATGCTTCAGGACACTTAGCAGGTATGGTATACCATGGCTCTACTTATAAAGATATGCAAGAGACTTATTATGGTCCTACGGGAGAAGTTGTAGCTTTGGACGGTGTATTTCTGGCATGTAAAGGTAAAACCTTATTTCAGATAACTACTAAGAAACCTTCTTATTTCTCGGGAGATTGGGATTTCTATGATATTTACTACACTCTTCAGGCGCATACTAAAGGGTTACGTAATTATGCTATACCTATTCAAATTTTTCATAGGTCTAGAGGGGAAACGTCTGGTAAATCCTCTTGGCATGCAAATAGAGAAGCCCTAATAGAAAAGCTAGGGGATAAATTACCAGTATTTATTAAGTAATATTTTATAATGAAACAAGGAACAAAAGCAATTAGAAACGGTTTATCGCTAGAAAATCTAGTAGAAGATTGTATGGTTACAAATTTATCTGTACCATCAGAAAGGTACAGCCAAACAGATATACGCGAAGATATACTTCTTAAATGTGTGCCTTATACAAACATTTATGGTAATAGCAGATGTAAGTCTGAGTTTGTGTTACACTTTAATGGGAGAAAGATTCGTATAGAATGTAAGGCTCAGCACTCTAAAGGGTCTGTAGATGAAAAGTTACCGTATCTCTATATGAATTTTATTAATAATATTGAAGAAGATGAGGCTATTATTGTAATTGAAGGGAATGGGTTTAAGGAAGGAGCTAAGGAATGGTTGAGAGCAGTTTGTAAAGGGACAAAGGTACGTGTAATGTCATTTTCAGAGTTCCGCTCCGAATGCCTGAAAGGTTTACCTAAGGCTACTAAACCCTCTTTCTTTAAAAGATTTTTTGAGTATTAATCAGAGTAAGTTATAAAGGGGTAGTAGCTCAACTGGATAGAGCATCAGCCTTCTAAGCTGACGGTTATAGGTTCAAATCCTATCTACCTCACCACTTATTGAGAGTAATTTAGAAAAATAACGTCTCCCTCAACATCATTGAGCTTTTTATTTAAATTTTTATATCTTTGGGGGATTGTACTTCCATAAATGGACAATATAAGCTCTGCTCTCTCCACTATGAAGTTTTCGGCTTCATCTTCTATACGCTTACTGTTTTTTAAATCTAAAGTTTCATGGCTTAGTATAATAATGGATTGAGAAGCATCTACAGCCTTTTCAAACTTTAAATTATGAAACTTCCTCAAATTATCAAAATACCCCTGACATGGGATAATTAAGGAGAAGGGTATATCCAGAATCCTAAGAAGATGCGTAGCATATAAACAAGTTTTACCTCTAGGGATAATGTAAACCAACCTAGGCTCAATACCTTTTAGAAGACTTATAATCTTTCTAACAGCTCTTCTTCTGTCGCCTGTAACCTCTCCTTTTGATATATTTGTAAACGATTCGGTTCCAAAAATACCCAATATAGGTTTTTCACATTCCAATCCTAGAGATTCGACATTGTACATCTTCATATTATCTACTAATTTCATAAGTTTAATTTAATTAAATAACATATATAAAATAGGAATTAACTATATGAACAACTCACACAATCTAAACACTTCAGAAGTACCTTCAGCATTCGTAAACGGAATCCTCGAATCTATGTACGGAAAAGACTCCATGGGAGATATTAAAGCAGAGGAAACTCCAGACAATGATGCTACTGTAACAAAACACGCAGAATCCATGGGAGAAACCTTTGGCATACCTCAAAATGTTGGTAATGCATGGAAAGCCCCAACCCAGATAAATGACCATCAAGAAGTAGATTCTGAAACAGAGTCTCTTACTGAGTCAGAATCTCCGAATATGGAATCTCGTGTAGCTGTTCTAGAAGAAAGCTTAGTTAGTTTACTAGAATCTGTAAAAACACTAGTAGGTAACATAGATGAAGCAAAAATGTATAAGGAGTCTGAAGGCAATGTCTCTATGAATCCTGGTCAAAAGTTTATTGAAAAACGTACGAAGCCAAAGAAGA
>JGI24006J15134_10001234_pt1 | contig 14741 bp, 5 predicted proteins | sample LinPmetageLP53_FD_15134 | JGI IMG/M metagenome (IMG submission 15134)
AAGTTATTTAACTAAGGAGATACTATGATTATTAAGTTAAACAATAAAGATATTCATAGTGCTATTCGAGGACTACTTCAAGATCAAAATATTATTGATAGCTATACTGAAGTAGAGACTATTATTACAGTAGGTAGAGGTAAAAATGCAGGAGTATCTGCAGAAGTTACTATACTTGATAATGGTTCTGAGCCTTCAGTAGAATCTACAGATAAAAAAGCACCAGGTATTAAACCACCTACAGCTTTATTTAATGATGAAACTGAAGTTTCCGAAGAATCTTAAACTTATAGCTGGTACTACAGGATTTACTGTGTTAATTATAGCCATTCTAGCTTTGTCTATAGTGGCTATACCTATACTAGCTGTTATCTTTATTATGTTTGTAGTTTACTTCATTGTACGTTTAATGTTATATGATGTAGACGAAAATAAAAACAAAGATGATACTTAGCTAAATCCTTCACCTGCTAATATTTCTAAGCCAGGTGGTATAAGCACTTCTTCAAATATCTTTTCAAATCCACCTAACGTAGGCATAAAGTTACCTGTTAATAAGTTAGAGTCTAATATAGTCTCAACGTCCATACCTAATAATCCAGTACTTGCCCAAAATAGTCCTACGTTTAATGGTTTTTCTTTTATTAAATTAATACCTGCACGTTGTATACGTAACCAATACTTAACAAATAAAATTGCACCCATGTCATTACCATAGGCTACAAACCTATTAAGTGGTTGGTCATAGTTTACAAATGTTTCTACCATAGTCTTCCAAGCTTTATCTTCATTAACATTTTTAACTTCTGTTTGATGTTTGTATAAAGCATATCTTGCAATGAAATCACTCATTTGCAAAAACTGCATAGAAGCTTTAAAAATAGCTGTATGCTCACCTAAATAAGCATGATTAGCTACATCAAAAACTTTTCCAGTTACTAATTTGTTTCCAACATTTTTAATTTTATTAAACGCTTTGTTTCTGTAAGTAAATTCATTCTGATTAATATCTTCAGTTATTGAAGTAAACAAACCAGCATCTACAAAGCTTGCTACAGGGTTTTCATTTACTCTGTTTACTAAAATTTTTCTTTTCTTTTTGGTTTTTGCATCTGTTTTTAAAGAAGGATTACTTAAAATTTCTATATCTAATAATTTTAAAGTTTTTGCATCTTTTTTATACTTGTTTAACTCAACAATACCTTCTCTCCATTTTTTAATTAAATATGTAGGAGGTACGCCATAAAGCATAGAAGTAACAAAGTTACTTGCAAAGTTAACTGCTGGAACTATAGGAATCTTAATTACAACGTTCACGACAGCTAGTGATACCATTTCTTTAACTAATTTTTCAGTTACTTTAGCGTAACGTTGCATTTTTGGAGTTTTATTAAAAAGACTAAGATTAGATACAGATGGATTTACATATCCAAATACAGTATCTAAATACCCACGTTCTACCCAAAATTCTTCTTTTCCTGTTTTTTTATCAATTGTTGAAAATTTTGCTATTTGAAATTTTGCACTTCTAGGTAATGGTTGATAGTATTCTTCTTGAAATCTTTTATCTAAAATATTTACAAATTTACTAGGATTAGTTTTACGATTTTCTTTTCCATATCTGTACAATAACTGTATACCTTCTTCATTAATTTTTTCAGAATTGATTTTGTCTTCTAATTGACTATACATTGTTGGCAGCACTTCATCAAATGATAACTCTTGTTTTAAATGCTTTTCACTTAAAGCATGACTTAAAGTTATTCTATAATCTACAATATTTAGTTTTTCATCTACAACTGGTATAGCAGTAAATTTAGGTGAAAGTTGTCCTTTGTTTTCTCTGTTTGTTTGTGCTGTTTTAAATTTATTTAAATTACTTATTATTCCTTTAGCAGTGTCTTGATTTCTACTAAAGATTTCTTTAAGTGATGTACCTTTAAACTGTTTTGAAGTCATTGAAATAATGCCTTTTGTTCTTGTTAATTCAGGATTATTTTTTATTACATACATTGCCCAAGGTGTAGCACCAATTCCATCAACTAACGAAACAAATTCATAACCTCTTCGTAACATTTCTTTTCTAGTAGCATCATCATCAGGTTCAACTGTTATTTGAACATCTGGGTCAGTTACTGTAGCAATATAACCTTTAGTCATTAAAGTTGGGTTATTATCAAAACCTTCTTCTAATGATTGTGTTTTAAAAGCTTTGTGTAAATTAATTAAACCATGTATGCCGTTATGAGTAGGGTCTGCAGTAAATTCACGTTCTATTACATTTTTAACATCATTTTTAGCATTTGTTACATTGAGATCATTTAATGCTAATAAACTTATATAAATATCTAAATCACGTATTTCTTCATCTTTTCGTGTTTTTCCATATGCTCTACCTTTTTTTGGTCCTTTTAAATAAATGTTAGTTGCATTTAACATTTGATTATAACTTTTGTTTTTACCCGTCATCATAATTTGAGCTAACTGACTTGTTTGAATTCTATAATGATTATTGTTGTTAATATTTAATTTGCTTGTACTTTCATAATCAGCTATAAGGTCACTAAGCTTTGTATCATCTTGAATTAATTCTACTACTTGTTCAACTGTAAATTCACCACTTTCTACTAATACAGATAAATCCGTTTTTAAAAATATTTTAGTTAAACCTTCTTTTTCAGGATTACTTAAAGAGTCATAATCTTTAAATACTTTTTGTAAAGATTCTTTAGTTAATTCTTTGTATTCTCTACGATTAGAATCAACTTCATTGTGTGACCTATAGAGTAGCCTAATAAAGTCTTGGTTTACTCCTCCAAATAAATCTGATTTTAAAGAACTTAGATTTTTTAAAGTATTAGGTTTAAAATTTCTGTAAATTACATTTAATCTTTCTTGAACTTTTGGATGATTATCAACAAAGTCTTTATAAGATGATCCAAAATATGCTATTAGTTTACTGTCATACAATACATCTGCAAAAAAGCCTTTAATTTTTCCATCTTTAGTTATTCTATCTACTGCTTTAATGTAGGCATCACTACCTTTTTTAATTGCACCTGATGCAACATCTGCAGCGAACTTTTGAATAATAGAATTACCCTGGTCTATTGCTCCACTAACTTTGTTAAATTTTAATGCTTTAGCTAATTCATCTCTTTTAGATTGATTTACAGCAACAATATCTCTTGTTAACTCAAATATTTGTTGTTCTAGATTTAAAGGTTTACTTTTACCTTTTAAAGTATTATTAATTCTTTCTAAAATTTCTGTAAATAATTGAACAATTTTAGTAACAACACTCTCGTTAGCTTCTCTGCTCCATAGAGGTATAACTTTAGATTCCATGTTGTTTAATTTTTCAACTAAAAACTTATTACTTAAAGAGTAAGCTAAAAATTCATCTAATACAGCATTCGCTGGAACAGCATCTCCAAATAAATAGTTATATTGTGCTTGCGCAGCTTCTATTTCTGCTTGTTTGTCAGTTAAATATAAAATGTTGCCATCAGCATCTTTACGTAAAAACAATTCATATGGTCTATCTGTTTTTTCAATTTCTGTTTTAACTTCATTACGTATACGTTCAAGTTTTTGTCTTAATCTAGAATTATTTTTTAAAGCAAATCTAGTTATAATATGTAGTAACTCATGTACGTAAACTTCTTGTGCAGTTTGTTCTGAATAAGATTCAGGTTTAAATTTGTTAAAGTTTACATCTACAGATGTTTCTCCAATATTAGCTTCACCGTGAGCTTTAATATTACTTTCATTTAACGTTACAGTTGTATCATCTAATATAACACCAGCTTTAGCAATAATGTCCGTTAAAACACGCTCTAAATGACTCTCTTGGACTTGTTTATCACCTTTATTAAGATAAGCTTCTCTGCTGCTTATTCCTAAAGTCTCAAAAATTGATTGTAAATTTTCTCTTAAAGAGTTTGTTTGATAGATTTCTTTTAAATCATCATCTACTAAATTATTTATTGATGACAATTTGTTTTCTTCAATTATGTCATCATCTTTAACATCTTTGTCTTTATTAAGAGCTTCCATTAATTCATTTAAATCTTGAGCAAATTTAATATCAGCTATTTTTTCTGAATTATCAAATAAATCACCTTGACTTTTTTGATCGTCTTCTTTTAACGCTTCAATACCTTCTATAGAAATAGTAAGAGCTTCACTTAATAAAGAATCATCTTTTATACTTAGTAGCTTACGAACAGATTCAACAAGTTTAGTCCATAATGTTGGGCCTGTTACTTTTTCATTTGTAGCAATTTTTTGACGTTTTAAATATGCTTGCGCATCAGAGTCAGTTAATGTTTGAGTTAAAAATTCAGCTAATGCTTCAGAGTCACGTAACCCTTCAGGATTTCCAAACATTCCAGACATACGTTTACGTGCTTCTACTTGTGATATATCCCACTTTTCTATACCGCCATATAGTAAATAATCTATAGCTCCTTCTTCTCTTTTAGAAATTTTTTCTCTATTACCTTTATCTTTTTCATATGCTTTTTTAATTTTTTCACGAACTCCCCACATATCACTAACAGCATTATTCTGTCTTTTAGTACGGTCTTTAGCTTCTGTGCTAAGAATTCGTTGACTTGCTGCATGAATAAGTTCATGTAGTAATACTGTTGTTGTAGCTAAAGGTTCTATTAAAATAACATCAGGTCTTAAAGCCTCGTTACTTTTTTGAGAATATGACCTATTTCCAGTTAATATATCTTCAGGAGAACTTCTCCCATATTTATCAAAATCACGACTTACTACAATTTTGTCATCTAACAAAGGTATTAATAATTTTGCTATTTTTCTTACATAAGCCGTTTCTCCTTTAGCTTCAGATAGTTTAATAGCTGCATCTTGTGCGCCTTTAAATCCATCAATAGTTTCTAATTTAAGAGAATTACCTTTAAGCCCAGTTTTAACTTTAGGCTTTGGTTTAATTGCAGGTGCAAGTTTAGGATTTAAAATAGATTCAGGTAAATACATTTGAGACACAACCCAAGTATCTACTGGACCATATCTGTTTATTAGTGCTTGAAGATTACTTTTTCTTGATTGAATTTTATTTACTAAAGTTTCACGTAAACCTTCAATACTTAATCCAGATTGTTCTTCTTCTAACTCAGTCTGTCTTTCTTTTAATTTACTTACTTGATTTATATATGCAGTAAGTATATTTGTTTGTTTAGTTGTAGGTTTTTTCTTATTTTTTAAGTTTTTAATTCTCGGTTCTTTATCAGCTAACTTTTCTTCTATTTCTAAAAGTTCAGCAACAATCTGTTTACCTCTATAAGAGTTAATCTTAAGGTCATCACTAATTGCATTTAAATCAATTCCAAACCCTCTTGAATTTTTTATTACTTTGTCATATTCTTTAAGCGCTTGTTCAAGCATTACATGTTCAAGATTACGTTTTAAAAAGCTTTCATTATATTTTTTAGCATTAACAAGAGCATCTTTAATTGGTGATATTACTGCATCATAAATGGGTAATACTTGTTGCTTTTGGTCAAGTAAATCACCTAAAACAACAGAATCCATGTTTTGAATCATATTGATTACAGCAGCTACTCCAGGTGTTGCAAAATCACTTGCAGTATTACTTGCACTAATACTTCCTTCTTTTTCAAATCTTAAAGGAATCCATTTTTTTCCTTCTTTTCTATATATTACATTGTTAACTTTTTTAGTTCTTACTGTAACTCTTCCGCCAATTGCATCTACTTGTTTAATTAATTGAATTAATTCATTTTCGTTTTTAGAGTCACTCCAAGGACTATTCATCCTAGGCATGATTTTGTCTGCTAACTCTGCTGCAATGTGCATTCTTATAGCTACATTAGTCATTTTTCCTTTTGGAAAATCAGCAGTTTGTTTTAAAAACTCACTATAAAAAATAAAAAATTCAGCTTCTACTACTTTTGTAAGAATTTCTCTAGATTCTTTAATAGGTTTTAATAAAACGTCTAGTGCGTTACCAACTATTTTATTTTCACCTTGATAGATATTTTCAAAATATTTTTCAATTTTTAAAATTCTCTTTGAGTTAAATTTAAAATCGTATAATTTATTATTTTCTAATCTTGATATAAGGTCTACGTTTATATCTATACTGTTCTCAAGAGTATTTTGAATTTTTGCAATCTCTGCTGTAATAAGTAATTTTTCAGCACCTGTAGTAGCTTTGTTATAAGCTGTTTGATGCTTAGCTAAAGTATCATACATATCAGGAACAATTTTTCCTATTATTGCATTAACAACTTTAGTTACGCCTGCTCCATAATTACTAATCATTACTGGATTTTTAGCTAAATCTCTAGCAAACTTAGTTAAAGCGTTGTTATCTTCTAACAATTCTCCATGAAGAATTTCTACAGCATCTTGTTGTTCACTATCTAATGCTTTAATAGCATCAACAATTTTTCTAGAAAATGCTTGATAAACATCATCTTTACCACTTGCAATAAACTTTTCATATGTATTAATAGCATCTGGATCTTGATCTACAAAGACACCTATTCTTTCTAATGCTTCTTTAAGTTCTTCAGGAGTACCATCTAAGAATTGTAATAAACCGATTGCATAACCGTTGGTTATGCCATCTGTTTCAACACCAATAGTAGTAGTAAATGTTTTTGTTGGGCTATAAGCTTTTAAAGCATTGATAGCTTCTAAAACATGTGTACTTGGACTACCTACAAGATTAATTTCTTTTTTATTTACTGTAATTTTTTCTTCTAATACAAAATCTAAAACATTTATAAAATTCTCTGGAGTAGCTTTCATTGCTTCTCTTACTACAATAGTTCCATAAATTTGATCAAATATTTCAATACCTTCTTCTAATGTTTTAATGTTATGGCCAAATGCTTGTACTATAGCTAGTTTAAACATTGCTCTATCAGATTCTGTTGTTACTGTAGATTCAGAACCTACTGGGTTAAATAAACCTCTCATTATCTTACTACGCTGCGGGTTGATAGTACTACTGTCAATTCGTAGTCTATGTTGAGTTTGAGCTTTATATCTAAAATAAAAACCTTTAAGACCTTTTGTATCTTTGTTGTTATAGTAATCTATAACATATTCAATGTCTTTTAGCTTTTCTTCATTAGCAGATTCAATAGCATCTCTATTTTCAGAATGTTGTTCATCAAGATTTTTGTAACCAATTAGTTTTTTTAAAGTGTCATTAAGGATTAATTTACCATCTTTATCTTTAGCTAATTTACCATCTTTATCAAAAGTAACTAAAAGATTAAATAAATCTAATTCCGCTTCTTTACCTATCCATTGCACTTGTTGTAACTTATCTATAAGTTTTATAATTTTCTTGTTAAGAACAAAAAAACTATTTTGAGTCTTTTCTTGTACAGTTTTAATTACTTTAAATGAAATATCACTTATGTTACTTTCAGCACCTTTAATTTTTTCAAGTTGTTCAGCATTGTTTTGAAATATTTTTAATAACTCAGAATCATTAATATTGATAGTATTCCATTCTATAAATTGTTCTTTTCCTGATTCTTCGGCTTTATTACTTAATTCACTCAAATAGTCTAAATTTGGATTATCAAATTGATTTGCAGGATAACTACCTCTTCTTAGTCTAAATAGACCAGTTCCGTCTTTATCTTTTCCCTTTTTACTTTTTTTAGTATTTACAAACCTGGCAGTTTGTAATGCTAATAAACCTAACGATATTGCGGATTGATTTCTAAGATTAGAATCTCTAATTACTACGCCTCTAAATGTAGAATCTTCTGCATATCTTCGATTTATTTTTCCTATGTTTTTTAAAAATTCTTTTTCAGAATCTTTCTGTAAATCCATATTTAATAAATCAAGCATTTCAAGACCAATGTCTTTAGAAGCATTTTTAGTAAAAATACCTGCATCAGTCCATGTATTAATTTCTGCTTTACCTAATCTAGAAGTTTGTTTTCCGTCTCCATATAACAAATCTGCTATTTCAAATTGAGCTCTAAAATTGCTTCTTCCTACATTTACTGAAGCATAATGCATTGTACTAAGCATCATAGCAAATATAACTTCGTCAGGAATATTTCCTTCTTTGTCTAAAAATAATTTAAAAGCTTCTTTTGCGTATAAACCTTCAATGTCTCGTTCATTATCAAAACCAACATTAACTTTTTCAATAGCAGTTTTAAATTCAATAAATTGACTAATTAAAGCTTTTGCGTAATCACTTTTAGGATCTACTCCAACTTTTTCAAGTAATACTAAAATAGATTTTTTGTCTAAACTTTTATTTTCATTTTTAGAAAAGAACGAATCACGTTCAATATCTTTAATTCTAAATAAATCAGTAACAGTTAATGCAGTGTCTCTAAGCTTTCTAAATACATTTTTAAATTTAGTTAAAAAATGATTACCTGCTTTTTGCCTAAGATTTGCCCCTATAAAGTTTTTTAATTCAAGTTTATGATTAACAATTTTAAGGTTTAACGCATCAATTCTATCTTGTATTTCAACTCTATTTAAAGGTTTATTTTTTAATGCTTCTATAAAACCATCTCTTTCTGCAGTTAATTTTTTTATTAAATTAAGTACTCTATCTTGATAAGCTTTTAAACGCTTGTTGCGATTAGCTCTAGTTTGTTCTTTAGGTTTTATTAATTCATCTATATCAACATCATTGTCTATAATTTCTTCAGCTTCTAAGATAATAGCTTCAATTTCTTCATTAGTTGCGCTATTAGTATCAGATGATTTACTTTTTCTTCTTTTACTTTCAGCTTTTGCTGCTTGTAAATCTCTAACTTGATTCCATAAACCATCTTGTCCTGAATTTCTAGCATTTTCATTGTTTTTTACTGTTTTTGTATAATCAGCAATAAACCTAGCTAATTCTTTATCTGTTAGTTCAGATACTTTTTTATTTTTGCCATTAAACTGTCTGCTATTAATTGTGTAATTTATTTTTAAAGGATTTTCTACACTATAAGATGTTCCTAAAATTATTTCTTTATTTGTTTGAGGACTTAATATTTTAATTCCTCCAGTTTTATTTCTAGCTGTAACTTCTACTCTATATTCTTTACCATTAGGGTCGTATACAGTTATATATTCTTTGTTAGAGTCTTCGTTAGGTTTAACCTTAGGTTTAGTTTTAGGTTTAGCCTTAGGTTTATTTACATTATCAAGACTTCCTTTATTTTCTTGAGATTTAGATAATAACTTATCAATTTCTTTTTGATTAGCAATTATTTGAGCATTTAATTTATTAGATTTAACAGTGCTATCTACATTTGCTATTACATCTGCAATTACTGCTTTTATAGTTTTTGCATACGCAATTTCTGCTTGTAGCAAGTTTATTAACGGAATGCTTTTATTATTTACATACCAAAAGTTTGTGCCACTAGCTTCAGGAATATCTTTACGATTACGATAAACTTTATAAGTAGTCTTATCTACATAAACATCTTTTTGACTTTTTCTACTATCAAATATTTTTTTAGCTTCTACAAAAGCTTTATATTTAGCTTCTAAACCATTTACGAATTTATCAAATTGCGTTTCTTCAAAATTACCCTCTTTAGCATCTAATAAATATTGATTAAGACCTTTAAAGCCTTCCCCACCTTCCATAATTTCTTTATGAACTTCAGCTAATTTTTTTGTAATTTTTGTTTTAAGTTCTTTAAAACTATCTTTTACTTTATTTCTTAATTCAACACTTTTCTTTTGAGCATTATTCAAACTGCCTAAAATATCTTCATTAACGCCTTCATTAAGAGTATCAATATTAAGAGAATTTAATCTTTCATTTTGTGTTTCAGGCTTAGCTTTAGGTTTATCTTTTTGTTCTTTTTTAAATTCAGATTCAATTTGTTCTTTCATTAATTGAACTTGAGCAATTTGTAAATCAAGTTCTTTTAACGCATCTGGATCAGTAGTATTACTTCTATCTTTTACAAGAGATGTTAGTACTTCTACTATTTCTCTATAAGAAGCTATAACTTCTTGTTTTTTGCCTTCAAAATCTTCTACTCCTACTTCTTTGTTAAGCTTTAAATCAGTATATTCTTTAAACACGCTTCTAGCTTTTATAAGAGTTTTACTTAATTCTTTATTAGTTTTAGTTTTAACTCGTTTATTTTTAAAATCAAAACTATTAAGAGCACTATCTATACGGCTACTTTCTTTTTTAGGTATTTTTATACGCTGACCTGTACTATCTTTAGATAGTCTGTCTATCTTTATTCCTAATTGATTACGAGTACGTTCTAATAACTTTCTTTTAGATGCAGATATATTAGGATTTTTAAGCTGTGTATTAATTTTTTTAATTTCATTAACAGCTTTGTTAATAGATGTTCTTATTACTTTAGTACCTACTGCACCAACTCTTCTTGCTTTACTATCAATTTTATTTGTTTTGTTAGTAGCTATTTGCGTAACTTTAGCAATTTGTTTAGCTTCTTGAGCTTCGTAACGTTCTGTTCTTTGTGGAAATTTCTTTTTTAATTTTTTAAAACGAGCTTTAATCTTTTCTATCTTTGCATCACGGTCTTTAAGAATAACAGTACGTTTTACAGCAGTTTCATTTCTAGCACTACCAGTATTAAGGTTATCTAAAGCTGTATTTATCGTTTCTTTAGCTTTTTTTACATTAGCGTTACGTTCAGCTGCTGGTAAGTCTTTTTGTTCGATTTCAAGTCTATTTAAAGCATCTGATAAGAATATTGCTTTGTCAATATTAGCAAAGTTCTGGAAGTCTTCATTTAATTCTATTCCTAAATCTTTTGCTTGAGACTCAATAGCTTCTATTTTAGTATTTAAAGCTCTTTCAGTTTCAATATCTGGTTGTCCTACAGCAGCTTCATCTCTAGCATCAAGAGCTTCTTGTTGCACTTCTTGTAAATTTCTTTGTAATGCGGCTCTATCTCCACCAATTCTATTATTAATTTCACTAACTGTAGATGTAGTACCACTAAATGTTGCACCAGGAACTAAACCAGCTACTATTGAATTAAGTAACCCTAATTGAAATTCTTTACTTTTGTAGTCAGGTAAATGCCCTTCTTTAATTAAATCTTGTGTAACTTCTTCTACAATAAACTGCATTCCTTCAGTACTACCTTCAGTCAAACCTCCTGATAATAATTCTTTACCAATATTTTTAAGATTTTGACCTGCATTATTTTTAAGTAATGAAGATTTAAGCGTTTTAGATCCTGCTTTACCCATTCCTAATTTACGCATTAATTTAAGTGGATAAAATGCTTCTAATGCTCCTGCAATAGTACCACCTGCTAATGAACCTGCTATTCCTTTAAAATCTCTATTTTCACCTTCTTCAGTTACATCTCCATAGATGCTACCTGTTTCCATACCCATAGCAGAGCCATATGCACCAATAGACCTACCTCTGTTAGTAGCTTGATTAATAATTTTTTGAGCACCTTTACTTAATACTCTATCAGCTCCAAACTTTTTAAGTGCACCTTTAGCAGCAGTTTTAGCAAGTAAGCCACCTATACCACCTGTGCCTATCATTAAAGCAATAGATGGCATAGCTTCACCTATTAACGCTCCTAATTTAGATAGTACTTGTGTAGGATTAGACCAATCTATATCTTCAATTCCTGGTAATCCTGCACCATTAGCTTGAGCTTCATTTATATTACGTAAATATTGATCTAAAAACCATGTTCCTACTTTTTCATTTCCTGTTGCATCTGCAAGTAATGCAGCAAAACCATAACCAGTGGCTTGTACATTATCTATACCACTACTAATACTTTTACCCATACTATCCCAAAAGCCTTCACCAATGCTTTTATTGTATGAACGTTGTGCATTAGATAATCCAATGACACCATCACTATAAGTTTTTTGGTTGTATTTACTGTAAAACATTGCGTTATTTTCAGGTGTATTCATCACTTCATTAATGATTTCACCTGTTTTAGGATTACGCACAGTAATAAGAGGTCTACCATAGTAACCTACGCCATCCTGACGGACGTCTGCGGTTACAGTTTTACTATTAGGATCTTGCCCTGCGTATAAGAGTGCTTTAAAAGCTTCAGCTTGTTTAGCTCCTGCTTCATTAAGCATTGCTTGAGAAACCGTATGAGCTGGTATTCCATGTAATTTTCCGTAAGCAGTACGATGTAAATTAAATTTTTTACTACGTTTACCTCCATCTTTAGGGTCTACACTACCTAAGTATGGAATTAATACTCCATCTCCATCATATTTAGCTGTTTCAAATGTGTCAAAACTAAATCCATCACGATTACCATCACCAGAACTTAAACGTCCAAATTCATATAATGTGTCACCGTCAAAGTTTTCACCAAGATTAACAGTTCGAGATGCATAATCTGAATTAATAAAATCAGTTTCTTTTTCTTGAGCTTTAAGTCCTAATTCAACTTTTTTTTGCTCTACTAATTCTAGTATATTAGAACTAGTTTTAAACTGATTTATTTCTGCTTTAAGATTAGCTTTATCAGTGTTTTCTTCGTTTAAAAACTGATTAAAGTAAGTATTTTCAATTGCCATTTATTTAATAGCATTTACTAATACTTCTAGAGCGTCAAGCTTTGCTTGGTCTACTTTACTAAGTTTACTTTCTGTATTACTATAAGTTTTAAATAATCTTTTTATGTCTTCATCATCATAAGCTTTACCTGAAAAACTATTTATTGCTGAATCAAAAGCTCTTTGATAAACGTCATCTTTATTAACTTCACCTGTTTTTCCAGAAGTTTCATACTTACCAAACAATTGTGAAGCTAATTCTTTATTATATGTTTGTGTACCTTCTTTTAAATTTCTATTGTATATTGTTGTAAAAAGATCTTGAACACCGCTTTCACCTCTGTTTTCAACTATTTCTGGGTTGTTTTTTCTAAATTCATTAAAATATAATTGTTTATTTACTTGTCTTGTTGAGTCTGTTTTAAAATAAGTATTTTGAATAAGTTCTGCAAGTGCAGCATGGCTACTTTCTGAATCATCTAACTCATACTTATTACCATCTCTATCTTGAAACACAAACATATCCCCACCACCACCTAAAAATCCTGGTATACCTGTAAATCTATCTTCAAAAGTAATAAGTCCATCATTAGCTAATTGATTAAACATTTCATCTGTCATTGGTAAAGAAGCACCATTTGTAGGATTTGTAAAGTTTTTAGCAAAACTACTATTTAAAAACATACCTCTTGATTTAACAAAATGTTCTGCATCATCAGAATCATAACCACCACCTCTTCCTGTAAGATTGTCATTAGTAGGATAGTTTGTTGCAAATATTCCGTTTGGACCAATAGGATTTTTACCAAAACCTTTACTTCCAATACCATTTTTAGGTGCAGTTGGAGTTTTATAACTATTTGTGTTATCTATTTGTAGCATTTTATCGTCATGCAATTTTTGAGCTACTTGTTCATTTATAACACTTTCAGATGCTAATTTTTGATTAAACATATCTATTTCTCTATCAGGAGCACCTAATTCATAATTAGTTTTATTAACTCTATCTAAATCTAAAAATGAAGTATTTGCTGCACTAATCATAGCATTACGTTCTTCTTCACTACCAGCACCCATTAAATCAGCTACAAAAGCATTTGTTTCTGATGTCTGTTTATCATCAACAAATCCTGATATAGCATTTTCTATTCCTGTACCTGCTTCGCCTATTTGCTTAGCTGATTGATTCATTGAATTTAAAATCCCTGAAGGATTCATTGGAGCTATATTCTTCCAAGTTACTGCAGCCATAGTATTTCCTTAATTAACCTGCGTAATTTTTTCCAGGTGCTTGTCCACCTACATAATTAGCAGTTGTTGTCATATTATTAGCATTTCGCCAAGCATTTCTATCAGCTATCATGTTATTAGCTACTGTAGTCTGGTCTCCATAGTTACGCTCCCACTGATTTTTCATAGTGTCATAAGCATCTCGTTGTAAACCCATATTTTTTAATGCAGCCCATCCAGATGCTAATTGGCCTAATCCACCTATAGCACTGCCAAAAGCATTCATATTCTCAGCAGTAAATAAACCACTACCACCACCACCTCCATACATATTTTTATAGCTATCTGTGTTTGTGTTCGTATTATTTAACCATCCTGCTTTTTTACCACTAAATTGCATTTGCATATCAGGATTAATATTCATAAGTGATTGCGAAGAAGGTAATGTAAATGAAGGTACGCTATTTCCAAAAGCTGCTTGTTGATAACCTCTTTGAATATAGTCTTGTCTAGGGTCTACAGACTGTTGTTCAATTTCAAAAGGCGAATGTCCTAGTTCGGGTGAGCCTAAATGAGCCATTAATTTCTCCGATTAGAGTTTACAAATAAAGTTGTTATAATCATACATCATAAATATTACATTGTATAGTTCTTTTTTATGTTTGCATTACTTGTGTTTCATACAAAGTGTCCCAATTATTATCATAATTAAAATCTTCAAAACCTAAAACGTTATAGTTATCATAAAAAGCTAGATATTCTGTAGGCATCATAGGATTAATACTAGACTGCATATTTACATTTACTAAGTTGTTTAAATTTCTTAACGTGTTAGGACTATATTCTTCAATTGTTTCCGCTAATTGGTCATCTAAAGTTTTTTGTCTTTGTTTCTCTGCATCCCACTCAGCAGTTAAATCTTCTTGTAAACCTTCTACTGTAGTTTCTATAACGTTTGATATTAAATC
>JGI24006J15134_10001237_pt1 | contig 14722 bp, 18 predicted proteins | sample LinPmetageLP53_FD_15134 | JGI IMG/M metagenome (IMG submission 15134)
GATAGTGTTTTTCGTTTAGGATCTGATGCTCATAGTAAATTATTTGAAGAAGCTAAACAATATTGGGATAAAGGAAATCTAGTATTAAATGGTAAAAGTGGATTTATGGCTAAGAACCTTGATGTAGGTAAAGAAGCTATTTATAAAGATCGTAAATCAGGTAGAACTAAAAAAGTTAAACTTGATTCACCAAAAAGAGGTGGTAATAGAAAATTTATTGTTTACCGAGACGGTGGTAGAACTGATAAAGAAACAGGAAAGATTGTTGCTAAGAAAATAGAATGGGGTGATCCTAAATTATCTGTAAAGAATGATGATCCAGGCGCAGCTGCTAGTTTTTGGGCAAGACACCAATGTGATCAAAAGAAAAAGATGGATCCAAATAAAGCAGGCTTTTGGGCATGTTATGGGCCAAGTCTATTTGGAAAACAATTAGGATTAAAGAGTACTAATCCTTGGTAAGTAATATATAAAAAAAGAATATACATAATGAAACATTTAAAAAGAATAGATGAAGCTGTTGGCTCAATTACTGAAAGGAGAGCTTCTGCTGAAGTTTTACTTAAAGATGTAGTTAAAGGTAATACAACAGAGGTAGAAGGTATTAAATTATCTAAAGAAATGGCTGATGCTTTTTTAATGTGGTTAAAAGGATCTACTTACGGTAAAAAATTCGGTGCTTTACCTTTTTACAAATTATTTACTGCTGCATTTAATTGGGGATTAAGCAGGTATACTACAAGTAAAGAATTAAAGAAAGAATATAAAGAGCTTAACATCAAGGCTAAAGAAATGAGTAAAGCAGAGATGATGAAAGGCGAATCTTTAGATGAAGCAAATCAGAGTTGGAATGATATTGCTAAAATAATGGATGCAGGTTTAAAGAAAGCTATAAAGTCTGGTAGTGTACCTTTAAGTTATGCTAAAGATTATGTTAAGTCATTAGAAAGAATGGCTAAAAAAAGTAAAAAGAAATTCTTTGATGAGTACGGTAATTTTTCTGAAGATGATTTTATTGAGGATGTAGAGTATAACATAGCTAATGAAAATAAAGTTAACGAAAGCGTAATAGGTATAAAAACTGAAAGAGATTTCAAGCCTAAAGCTTTAGTAGATGCTTTAGATAAGGCAAAAGTTAAATATAAAATAAATCGATTATCAATGACTTTATCTGTATTAGATTTAGATAAAAAATACTTTGATGATGCTAAGAAAATTGTTGATGATTTAGGACTTACTGTTATGATGGCTAAGGAAAACCAATTAACTGAAGGTATGAGTAAAGGTGCTATCAAAAAATCAATTAAAGTTATAGATAAACAAATTAGCTCTGAAACTGGAGGAGATGGTGAAGCTTTAGATAATGAAACTCTTCAAGCGTTAGAACAAGAAAGAGAAAGATTAGAGAGTATGTTAAATGAAGCCGATGATTTTAAACCTCATATGATGTATGATCCAGAAACTGGAGAAGAATATAAAGCTGAAAAACCAGAAGATCATGATAGAATGAGTAAACTTGGATATGTCCATGAAAAACCAGAAAGTGTTGATGAAGCTTATACAGATGAAGAAAGAATGGAATTAGCTGATAAAGGTTTTGCATTATCAGATGGGAGTTATCCTATTAAAGATTTAAAAGATCTTAAAAATGCAATTATGGCATACGGGAGAGCAAAAGATCAGGCAAGAACTGCAAAGTTTATTGCAAAAAGAGCAAAGGCATTAGGTGCTGAAGATTTAGTACCAGACTCTGAAGATTTTCAAAAATCACTTAAAGGATAATGAAATATTTAAAATCAATAGAACAGGTTAATGAAGCTTTTAAATTTACTGAAAAGGAAGTAAAAGATATTGCTGAAGTAATAGCAAAAGCAATTGCAAAAGTAGATAATAAACAAACGGCTGTTCATGATATGGAGTTTGATAAAGGTCGTGGTGCTGGTTTTGAAATATCAATGGGTGGTGATAAATATGAAGGCGGTAGTTATACAGTAAGACCTAATGGTGATATTGTTAATTCTGCAATTGGTAATTCTTTTCCTAATGCTGTATATGCAAAGATAGGTGATACTGATATTAGGAAAGTAATGAAAAATATTAAAAAGTTTGAATCAACTGTATATACACAAGTACCAGCAGAAACAATTGCTATTAAAGAAGGAAAGGATATAGGTTCATGGAACCAAGGCGGGCTTAAAGGTAACAAGAATGTTTTAATAACTACATTTGTTGGACCACCTGCTGTAGAGGATTTTGGCTTAGGTAGAAAATGTATGCAAATAAATGTTGGGATGGATTATATTTCATTAAATCCTGCTGATATTGTTGAATTAAAAGATATTCTTAAATCTTATAAGGTAAAGTAATAAAAAATTGAAACATTTAAAGGATACTGGATTAAGTTACTTCAGTCATTGGCTTGAAGCAATGACTTATTCTTTAGTACTTTTTATTCATGCATGGTTACCAGATTATTATTCTACTTATGTATCTGATAAAATAAAAGAAAGAATGGCATGTAAATGCAAATCTTGTGGTTGTGGTAAATCTACTGAGGAAAAATTAGTGGAGCAAATAGAAGACCAAACTAAACCTTTTATTCAAGAGGAGTATTCTACAAATACTGTACTTAGACATTTTGATCCTACCGCACCGAATCATTTATACAAATGGCATGCCGATGATGAAGATCGTTGGATAGAATCTTTAAATGAAAATGATTGGCAATTTCAATTTGATAATGAATTACCTCAATCATTAGAACCAATGAAGATTATACAAATACCTAAAGGCGTTATACATCGCTTAATTAAAGGTACTTCTAAATTAAGTATTTCTATTAAGTCTTAACTTAAACCATTTTTTATTTCCCAGTATAACTAATATACTTCAATAACTACTTTCAGAAAAAGTTATTTTATGTTATATTTAAATTATACTAAATAAAATTATGGGAGAAATTTATCCAGAAGAAGAAGCAAAATCCAAGAAACCGAGATTTAAAAAAACCACTTTAGTTTTAGATACTTATGGTACTAATTTAACTAAGTCAGCTATAGAGGGTAAACTTGATCCAGTCATCGGACGAACCGAAGAGATCCTAAGAGTAATTCAAATTTTAGGAAGGCGAAGAAAAAACAATCCAGTTTTAGTAGGTGAACCTGGTGTAGGTAAAACTGCAATCGTTGAAGGTTTAGCCTTAAAAATGGCAGAAGGCAATGTTCCTATTTCATTACAAGGAAAAATCATATATACTTTAGAATTATCAACAATTGTTGCAGGTACTAAATACCGAGGACAATTTGAGGAAAGAATGAAAAGTATTGTAGATGAATTAATTCTTAATCCACACATCATTGTTTTTATAGATGAATTACATACCCTTGTTGGAGCCGGTGGTTCTACTGGATCTTTGGATGCATCAAACATTATTAAACCTGCATTAGCAAGAGGTGATATTAGATGTATTGGTGCAACAACCTTTGATGAGTTTAGAGAAAATATAGAAGGTGATGGTGCATTGGATAGAAGATTTCAGAAGGTAGTGGTAAAACCACCTTCATTAAAAGAAACCATTGAAATACTTTCAATGATTAGACATAAGTATGAAGAGCATCATGGTGTATCATATTCAGATGAAGTAATAAATTTGATTGTTAAACTAGCAGACCGATATATTATGAATAGGTTCTTTCCTGATAAAGCGGTTGATATTTTAGATGAGGTAGGATCTTATAAGCATTTAACTAATATGAAAATTCCTAAAAAGATTAAAGCATTAGAGGAGAAACTTATAAAAAAAGAAAATGATAAAAGAAAAGCAGTCTCTAGACAATTATATGAAGTAGCTGCAAAAGAAAGAGATGTTTGTTTAACTCTTAAAGAAAGAATTAAAGCAGACCTTGCTGTATGGAAAAATGAAATGGCTGTTAATCAATTAGAAATAACTGAGGATGATGTTTTAAAGGTTGTAGCAAAAGCAACAGGTGTACCGATAGAAAAAATATCTGATAAAGAAAACAAAAATCTACTAGGTCTTAATAAACATTTATCATCTAGAGTTATAGGGCAAGAAGAAGCTGTAGATAAAATAGCAGTAACAGTTCAAAGAAATAGAATAGGTATTAGGAAAAGAAACCGGACAATGGGTAACTTTATTTTCTTAGGACCGACTGGTGTTGGTAAAACTCAATTAGCAAAAGAATTAACAGAATATCTTTTTAATAGTGAAGATTCAATGATAAGGGTTGATATGTCTGAATACATGGAGCCTCATTCTATTTCAAAATTAATTGGAGCTCCTCCTGGTTATGTAGGATTTGAAGGTGGTGGTTTTTTAACAGAGCAGGTGAAACGTAATCCACATTCAGTTATATTATTTGACGAGATAGAAAAAGCTCATCCAGAGGTCTTTAATGTTCTTCTACAAATGTTAGATGATGGGCAGTTAACAGATTCAATAGGAAGAACCGTAGATTTTAGAAATTGTTTAGTAATACTTACATCTAATACAGGTTCTAGAAAACTGGAAGACTTTGGCCAAGGTATTGGTTTTGAAAGCTCTACAAAAATGGTTGATCAAGCTGAAGAAGAAAAGGCTATTTTAAGAAAGGCACTAAAAAATAAATTTTCACCAGAGTTTTTAAATAGAATTGATGAGATAGTAGTATTTAATAGATTAACTGAAGATAATGTAATGGAAATTTTAACTAAAGAATGTAAAGAACTTGCATTAAATTTAGAAGAAGTTGGAAATTATGTTTTTAAAATATCTAAAGGTGCTAAAGAAATAATTTTAGGACAAGGTTATGATCCTAAATATGGTGCAAGACCTTTACGTAGAACTGTAGAAAGGTTAATTGAAAATAAAGTATCAGAGTTAATTCTTAAAGGTGAATTAAAAGAAGGTGGTACAATTAATGTTAAAAGTGCTAAAGGTAAATTAATAATCGATGTAACAAATATAAAAGAATAATGAATTACGGAAAAGAATTTGAAAAATATGCAATGAGTGACCACGGTGTTAGTTCATTAAACATGCATCATGCTAAACAACAATTAGAAAACTCTTTAACTCCTTATATTTTAGAAGAGAGACCAATGAGAGCTACTCAGATGGATATATTTTCAAGATTAATGATGGATAGGTTGCTTTGGGTAGCTGGTCCAGTTAATGATGGAATGTCAACGATAGTGCAAGCTCAATTAATGTTCCTAGACAGTGTAGAACAAAAAGATATTACAATGCATATTGATTCACCAGGAGGTTCTGTTAAATCAGGACTTTCTATGGTAGATGTTATGGATTATATTAAATCTGACATAAGAACTGTTAATACAGGAATGGCTGCATCTATGGGTTCTGTTTTATTAGGAGCAGGAACAAAAGGAAAAAGAAGTTCATTAAAACACTCAACAACAATGTTACATCAATCTTCAGGCGGTTTTAGTGGAAACATACAAGATGCAGAAATAGATTGGACTGAATGGAAAAAAGTTAATAAAGAACTTTTTATCTTATTAGGTAAGTATTGTGGCAAAAAACCTGAAAAGGTAGCAAAAGATGCAACTAGAGATTTTTGGATGAATGCAGAAGAAGCTTTAAAATATGGAATTATAGATGAAATTATTACTAAAAAGTCATAATGACCATAGTGAATAAATAATAAAATTAAACAAATATGAAAAAAACTGTAAGTATTAGCGAATGGGATAAGCTAACTAAAAAACAAAAGAAAGCTGTTAATAAAATAGAATTCACAGGAACTAAGAAGGTGAGTGATGTAAAACATAGGCCTACGATGGCTTTTGCTACTATGTGTAAAGATGAGGAGCATTGTATAGGTAAAACTTTAAACGCTGTAGCAGATTATGTAGATTATGTAACGGTTGCAGATAATGGTTCTACTGACGAAACTTTTAATATTGTAAGAGAATATTTTAAGAAAACCGGTTTACCAGGAGCATGGCATATTGATGAATGGTATGGGTTTGATAAAAACAAAACTCTTATGATGAGTTATGTTAAAGATAAAACTGATTACGTTCTTCATTTAGATGCTGATGATTTTCTTGTAGGAGACTTAAAATTTTACTTTGAAACTACCGGAGCAGACAAATATTCAGTACTTAACAAAAGAGGAGCCCTTAGATACTGGTGCTCTGTAATTTATAAAAATTCATTAACATGGAAATTCTTAGGTGTTGCACATACAGTTATTCAATGTAAGGAAAGAAATCTAGTATCAGAAGAACAGCTTCCTGAAGATATGGTTTTTATTGATAATAGTGGAGAAGGATCTAGAATATTAGACCCAAATAAATTTTTAGGGGATGCGTTAAGATTAACAGAGCAATATGAAAATACTCTTATAGATGATTCTGATGGTTTAAACATTAGGTCTGTTTTTTATTGTGCACAAAGTTACAAAGATCAAGGTGGTAAATATAATGTAGATTCTTTAAAGTGGTATAAAAAATATATGACTCTAAAAAATACTTGGTTTGAAGAAGAGTATGAAGCTCAAATAGCAATATCAGAACTTAAACTGAGGCTTAATAATTCACCAGAATTAGGTTATACTTTTAGTAGAGAAGATTTAGAAGGAGAATTATTAAAAGCTATATCAATTATTCCTGATAGAGCTGAGGCTTTTCTTAGATTAGGTAAACTATATAATACCGAAGGTGAGTATCAACAGGCTTATGATATTTTACATGAAGGAAAACTGATATCACTAGAAAATGCATTAGAGAAATATCAACTTTTTGTTGTAGAAACTTGTTATGGTTTAGCATTTAATGATGAGCTATCTGTTGCATGTTATCATTTAGGTAAAAAGAAAGAAGGTATTGATTTAATAAAAGAAGTAAAGGATCATCCAGATCATATACACCTTAAGGGACATTATGAAGCAAATCTTATACATTTAGATAAATTAAAATAAGTATGAACAAAAAATATGATTTTATAATTGTAGGCTCTGGTTGGTATGGATCTGTTTGTGCTAGAGAATTAACAGATAAAGGCTATAAGTGTTTGGTTATTGATAAGAGAGATCATATTGGTGGGAATTGTTATACTGAAAAGGTAGAAGGTATTAATGTTCATAAATACGGTGCTCATATTTTTCATACCTCCAATAAAGAAGTTTGGGACTATGTAAATAAGTATACAGAATTTAATAATTACAGACATCATGTTATTGCTAATTATAAAGATGAATTATATTCACTNCCGTTTAATATGTGGACTTTTAATAAATTATGGGGAGTAAAAACACCAGAAGAAGCTAAAGCTAAAATTGAATCACAAAGATTTAAAGGTAACCCTAGTAATTTAGAAGAACAGGCAATTTCATTAGTAGGTAAAGAAATCTATGAAAAGTTAATCAAAGGTTATACTGAAAAGCAGTGGCTTAAATCCGCAAAAGATTTACCAGCATTCATTATTAAAAGATTACCTGTTAGATTTATTTATGATAATAATTATTTCTTTGATCCTTACCAAGGAATTCCTAAGAACGGATATACTGAAGTTTTTGAAAACCTATTAGAAGGTATTGAAGTTAAATTAAATGTTGATTACTTTAAAGAAAAAGATAATTTAAATTCTTTATGCAATAATATAATTTACACAGGCCCTATAGATAAGTATTATGATTATAAGTTTGGTGAATTAGAATATAGGCCACTAAAATTTGAAACAGAAGTTTTAGATATGGAAAACTTCCAAGGCCATTCAGTTGTAAATTATACAGCTGCTGATATTCCTTTTACAAGAATTATAGAGCATAAGCATTTTAATAATGATGTATCAGATAAGACAGTTGTAACTCATGAATATGCAATTGAATATAACAAAGATGAGGAACCTTATTATCCTATAAACGATAAACCTAATCAAAAAATATATCAGGAGTATTTTAAATTAGCCCAAAAAGAAAATAATGTTTTCTTTGGTGGTAGGTTAGCAGAGTATAAATATTATGATCAACATCAGGTTATAGAATCAGCATTAAATTTTATAAAACAATTTAAAAAATGAAAGTAATAATATTAGGAGATGGTCTTTTAGGAAAGGAATTAAAAAATCAAACAGGTTGGGATTCAGTTAGTCGTGCTTCTCATCAAATAGATTTTAATGATGTAACTTCATGTTACCAATACTTAAAAGCATATGATGTAATTATTAATTGTATTGCTCATACTGATACTTATGATAAAAATAAAGAAACTCACTGGGCTATAAATTATAAGGCCGTAGCGCGTTTAAGCGATTGGTGTACTGATAATAATAAAAAACTAGTTCAAATATCTACTGATTATGTTTATGCTAATACACAACATTCCTCAAGTGAATTGGATGTACCTGTTCATGGAGAACATTGGTATGGGTATACAAAACTTTTAGCAGATGGTTATATTGAATTAAAAGGTAAAGATTATCTGATTATTAGATGCGGCCATAAACCTACACCGTTTCCATACGATACTGCTTATGGTGATATTTATGGTAATTTTGATTATGTTAATGTAATTGCCGCAGGTATTATAAGCTTAGTAAATAAAAATGCTACAGGATTATATAATGTAGGTACAGAAAGTAAAACTATTTATGACTTAGCTATAGAAACCCGACCTGATGTTAAAAAAGGACTAAAGAGAGGGTGGATGCCTAGCGATGTTAGAATGAATTGTAATAAATTTAAAAATAAAACCAAATGAATTATCACGAAGACGATAGAGCACAAAGATTATTGGATATATTTCCAATAGAAGGACAAGGACAAGTTAATGTATCTCATATAAATTCTACACAACATATTGTAGCTTGGCATAAACATGAAAAGCAAACAGATTATTGGGTTTGTTTAAAAGGAAGTTTAAAAGTTGGATGGGCAACAGAAAAAGATGGTTGTGAATTTAAATATCTTTCTGATAAAAATCCACAAGTATTAAAAATACCTCCAGGAATATATCATGGGTATAAAGCATTAGAGCCAGGAACTATATTAGCTTATTATGTTACAAGAAAGTATGATCCATCCGATGAACATAGGGCAGATGTAGGACATTTTGGTGAAGAGTGGAACGCAGAAAATAAATGATTAAGAAATTATTTTTTATAATAAGACTTGCATTAGCAAAAAGAAAAAGAAAATCAGTATGGGATCTTTAAAAAAGTTTATTACATTCTTTTTAATATGGTACAGTCAGCAAATGGCTATACCCTTTTGGGTTATAGGTCATGTGCATTTACATTTTGCTACTTATCATGATTTATATGAATATAGTTTATCAATCTTCTTACACTTAATGGTAGCTGTTGGTTTTTGGATAGATTGGAAAAAGAATGGGCATAAAACTTAAACTAATTACAAAAAAAGAATATAAAAATAAAGATATTATAACATGAATAATAAAGATTTTTGGGATAAGGTTACTCGTAACCAAATTAAAGTAGATGGTGAAGCCCATCATTTAACTAAAGAAAAAAACATTAGAGGTTTTGTAGATTCTTGTGATTACATTTCTTCTGAAAAATTTACTATATGGGGTTGGGTCACTGATATAAAAAATGGAGAGATAAAAGACATTAGAATTAAAGGTGGTGAAGAAAAGAGTAAATTAATTAATATAATTAGAACTGATGTTTCTGCATATTACGAATCCGATAAATTATTAAAGACTGGTTTTTTAATTGATTTTACTGCACCTACTACTGTTAATACAGTTCAAGTTCAAGTAATGTTAAAAAATACTAAAGTTTGGGTAACCGTATTTGATCAACAGTTATTAGCAAATAGAATTAGTATTCCTTCTGATATATCTAAAGTTAATGATCATATACCAGGAATGGTTGTGGTTGATGATTTTTATACTTATCCTAATGAAATTAGAGATATTGCATTAACATTAAATTATAACCCAAGCGGTTATCATAAAGGTAAAAGAACTGCTAGTAAATTAGTTATAGATGGTACTAAAGAAAAACTAGAAAAGATATTAGGTAAACAAATTATAGGTTGGACTGAAACTCATGGGCACTGTGGTGTATTTCAACACTGTACTCCTGCAGATCCTATAGTATATCATTATGATGGACAAACACATGCAGCTGTTGTATTTTTAACACCTGATGCACCAGTAACAACAGGTACTTCGTTTTTTAGGCATAAGACTCAACATTGGTTAGATAGAGCATTGGAAGTTGGTAAGAATGATATTACCTCAGATGCAGAATTATTAGAAACAGAACAAAAGTATATAGGTAAAGAACATGATGATTTTTTAGACCCTACTAAATGGGAAGAAATCGATAGAGTAGGTAATAAATTTAATAGGTTAGCAATATGGGATGCAAAACGTATTCATGCAGCTTCTCAATATTTTGGGAAAAGTTTACATGACTCTAGGTTATTCCACATGTTTTTCTTTGATGTAAAAAACTAAATATGAAATTAAGTATTATAACACCAACGCATAGATTAACATATATACATGAATTATATGAATCTATTAAAAAACAAACATATAAAGACTGGGAATGGGTTCTCTATCTAAATGGTAAAGCTAAAAGAAAAGATTTATCTAATGAAATAGAAAAAGATCCAAGAGTTAGTATATATGTAGATAACGTTAAACATCCTAAAAGTAAAAATGTAGGGTATATAAAAGGAAAGGCATTTCCTCTAGGTAAAGGTGAAATTTTATTAGAAGTTGATCATGATGATTTAATTACACCTGATTGTTTATCAGAGGTGGCTAAAACCTTTAATGAAAATCCTGATGTAGGGTTTGTATTTAGTCATGATGCTATAATTCAAGATGATGGCATACCGTTTAACCCAGCCTTTGGTTGGATGAACCCTTATGAAGTTGAGTGGGAAGGTAAAAAGTATTGGAGTAACGGTGGTTTTACTGCCGATGCTGGTTCTGTATCACTTATATATTATGCGCCAGATCATATCAGGTGTTGGAAGAAATCAATTTATAATGAAGTAGGTGGTCATAATGAAGACTTATCTATTTTAGATGATCAAGAGTTATTAATGAGAACATATATGATAACTGAATTTAAAGAAATTGAAAAATGCCTTTACTTATATCGTGTACATGGAGATAATACTTGGATAGAAAGAAATGATGCAATACAACAGGGTACTAAGGCTTTACAACTAGAGTGGCAAAAGAAGTTATCTTTACATGATGCAAAGAAGAATAATTTAAAAGTAATAGATTTAGCAACAGTTGATTTTAATATTCATGAAAAATGGCCATTGGCTGATAATTCAGTAGGTGTACTTGAAGCATATCATATTATAAATCAAATAGAAGATAAAGAATTTACTATGTCGGAGATATACCGAGTCTTAGCTGATAAGGCATGGGCATTTATTGAAATTCCTTCAACTGATGGTAGAGGTGCTTTTCAAGATCCAAGGCATAAAAGCTATTGGAATGAAAATAGTTTTTGGTATTGGACAAAACGAACCCATGCAGGTTTTATTTCAAATGATTCTATAAAATTTCAANATATACAAAGNGGTACTAACTTCCCTAGTGAATTCTTTGAAGAAAATAACATACCATGTACTTATATCTTTTTAAGAGCTAAAAAGAAAAATACNAAAAGACCAGGTTCAACTGAGATATAAATTCTTTATATTAATGCTTTCAGATATTCATTTAATTTGTTATATTTAAATTAAATACCAATATATGAATCCAAAGACTCAATTAGGTTACTGCTGTATTAATCTAAACTTACGACAAATACCAATTACTGTTAATCGAACATGTAGAAAAGCAACGTTTCAAGCCGGAGGATTACCTCACGTAAGCAATCTTGCATTACAAAATATCAGAGATCTTGTAGAAATTATTAAATGGAATGAAAAGAATGGATTTAAAGTTTATCGCATGTCATCAAACATGTTTCCTTGGATGTCAGAGTATGAACTTAAAGATTTACCAGATTATCAAAAAATATCTATACTCTTAAAGGGTGCAGGTAAACTGGCTATAAAATATGGACAACGTCTAAGTTTTCACCCTGGCCCTTTTAATGTTCTAGGATCCCCTAATCCAGTATTAGTTACTAAAACTACAAAAGAACTCAACCAAACAGCAGAGATTATGGATATTATGGGATTAGAACAATCTAATTACTATCCTATTAATATTCACTGCAACGGAGTTTATGGAGATAAGAAGGCTACATTACAAAGGTGGTCTGATAATTACAAAAACCTTTCAGTATCAGCTCAAGCAAGATTAGTTGTGGAGAATGATGATAAAGGATCTATGTATTCTGTACAAGATCTATATGACGGTATCTTTGCTAAAGTAAAGGTACCTATTACTTTTGACTTTCACCATCATAGATTTCAACCTGGTGGTTTATCTGAACAAGAAGCATTTGAATTAGCAATGACTACTTGGCACCATCATAATGTAAAACCTTTATTTCATTATTCATCATGCCGAAGAACCTTCGAGGATCCAGATTGTAAAGCACAAGCACATGCTGATTTCATATATGAAAAAATTAATGATTACGGTCATGCTGTAGATATAGAAGTAGAAGCTAAAGCTAAAGAAGTGGCAGTATTAAAATATAAGGATGATGATAATTCTCTATTAGAAAATTATTTACCCTTTGATGTACATATTGATAATCAATTAGTACTAGAAGTTTAATTTAAAAACAAGAACATGATTAAAATTGTTAAAGAAAAACCAATTAAAAGTACAACCTCAGTAAAAGGTATATTAGTACAAGTAACAGGTGGTCAGTGGTATGGAATTACTGTATTTAGACCAGCAAGAAATCCTTGGATGGGTAGAGCCAGTAAATCAACAACAACTGGGAGAATGAATTTTGAAAGAGGTAGTGAAACATTTCAAACTCAACTTGGTAATGAACCTGAAAATTTTGAAGGATTAAAAACTATGTTGATTGATGTATTGAATGGAGCAGAGCCAATTAAGGATTCAATTAATTATAATTAATGGGAGGGCCAATACTGGAAATGTTTGGGATTATGTTTATACTTATCTTAAGCTTTCTTTTTCATTGCGTAGTTTATGAAGATGACTGGGTCAAAGAATGGTACTGGAAGGTACTTATTGGTAGTGGAATAGTTATAATAAGCATTGCAGCAATAATGGGTTATTAACTTTAAGATAGATAATAAAATGAATGATATTAAAAAATTAGCTTTTTATACATGTTTTTATGGTAGTAGTGATAATGATGCTTTTGCAATACCTGAAGCACCATCATTAAAACATGATTGTTTTTATTATACTAATAATAAAGACATATTAGAATTAATTAAAAACTCAGCTTGGATTGGTATTTATGATGATGTGCCAACAACAGATGATTCAATTGAATCTCCAATGGCATCTGCAACTGTTAGAATAAAGCCAAGCGAATATAAAGAATTAAGAAATTATGATTATACTTGTTTCTTAGATAGTAAGTTAGAAAAGGTTAATGAATTTTTTATTGAAGAATTAATTACAAAATATTTTATAGATCAAAATTATATCATGTTAACTAGAGAACACTGGTGTATAAGTGGTAACGTATGGGAAGAAGCCTATGAAAGCATGTTTCAACCACGATACTATTGGCAATGCCAAACATTTTTTGATTATATGAAAAATCAGATTTCAAAAGGGTTTAGCCCAATAACCGAAAAACACCATGCTACTGGTTTATTAGTTAAAAATATGAAACATGAAAGAGCAAGAGAATTAGAAACTATCTGGTGGGATCATCTTCAAGAATGCGGCCCACAAGGGCAAATAACATTCTTTTTTGTAAAACAATTATTTGAAGGATTAATACACCCATTTCCTGAAAATCCATTTGATCTTGACTTTACGCCGAAAAATAAAAATTGTTAATAACTTTTTGAAAATAACAAGAAACCATAGTTCAGAAACACAAAAAAAGTATTATATTTATAATATAATTAAAAAACGGAAATATGCAAAACACTACTACACTCGAACAACCTAAGGTTGGAATTGTTAAACACTATTACAAACAGTACATGAATAACCACCGAGGTTTAAATATGGAATTTACAGAATTCATGGCTAGTAAATTATCATGTAGCGAAGCTGAAGCCGTTCAGGTAATTAGACAATGGAAAAAAACAACAATAACTCTAACTAATAAAAAATAACAGACATGGTAAAAAAAATTGGTAACTTCAAAGTAGAATTAGGTGATAAGATTATAATGATTAAAGATTTAAATGGTAATCTTTTAAAAGCAGAATCAGTTAAACCTTTTGAATCAGAAGATAGATTTAAAGAACTGTGTATTTCATTAGAGGAAAAAATTAAAGATAGAAAAGAAAAAGGTTTATCTGTATAAAAATTAAACACGGAGGGTTAGCCAAGTGGTAACGGCGCCATATCTTTTAAGGATTGAAAAGCAATGCTAGCTGAGTAAAGTAAATCTTAGGTATGGAAATCAGGGGTTCGATTCCCCTACCCACCAGCTCTTAGATAGGTTAATAACCGAACAACGAGGCGTCAAATCTCACGCCTACAAACCGAAAGGTAGAGTCTAAGTGGAGTATTAAAAACGGAATATGAAAAAATATAAAATAGAAACACATATGGGTATAGCCTTTTCAACAATAGGCGGTCAAAAATACTTATTCCCAGGATGGATCCCAGTAGAAGATCATAT
>JGI24006J15134_10001238_pt1 | contig 14719 bp, 5 predicted proteins | sample LinPmetageLP53_FD_15134 | JGI IMG/M metagenome (IMG submission 15134)
GGAGATAGATCTAAAGAAAGAGAAAGGCAAGAGTTTTCTATATATATGCAAGAAGATGCTATATATTTTGGAGATAAAGGACAAAGCATAACTTTAGAGCAATTAAAAAATCCAGAGAAATATTTAGATAAACACCAAGAATACAAAGATTTTTTAGGCACTTTATTTTTTAATATTAACTCTACTAGTTTAGGTCTAGATAAAACAGCTAGAGAAAATGCGTATAAAGCTGGTAAAAAGGCAGGTAAATTTACTGAACCTACTTATACAAAATTTAGTGAGGTTATAGTAAATGATGATTTAAGTACAGATGTAATAGAATGGGATAATTATACACACTATTTGTTATCAGACAATAATAGAGAGTCTGTAGATGTCCCTGTAAGAGTTGATATGAATATGGCATTTAATAATTCTTCTGGTACAGAGCAAGCTCTTGTGCCTCAGTTTATGAATGTATATTTTGAACATAGTAATTTTGCTGAAACTGCGGAAGGTTTAGATAACACTACTAACGATGCTAATAGACAAGCTGCATCACAAACAGAAGAAGCACCTGTAGTTGAAACTGAAGAGGATAGTAAAAAATATAAAACTGTAGAATTAATAGATGAAACAACTGGTAAAAAGTTTAAAGTCAAAGTTTTAATTGATGAAAAAGAAGGTAAGTCTATTATAGAATCTGAAATGAAAGATATTGTAGAAAAACCTGAAGACACTTTAGAAGGAAGTCCATTTTCACAATCTACAGATAATAGTCCAGACGAACCATATTTCTTAGCTAATATGGCAGATACTTCTTCTCAAGACTTAGATTTAAATTCTGAAATAGAATGGTTTAATGCTAATATGCCTAAAGATTCTAAAGGTAATCCTTTATTTACAATTGATTTAATTAAAGGACTAATTGATGGTAAGGCATATGGTAAATTTACTAAAGATAGTAAAATATTATTATCTGATTTAATGACTGTTCCAGGTATATTATATCACGAGTCATGGCATGCTATTACTAGAGTTTTATTAACTCCTGAACAAAGACGTGAGTTATATGATGAGGTTAAGCTTATGGGAGGTAAAGCTACTACTTATAAAGGAGAAACTAAAGAACTAATTGATTTTACAGATAAGGAGGCTGACGAATGGTTAGCAGAGGAGTTTAGAGAATATGTATTAGCTAAAGGAAGTTATAAAGTAGGTGACAGAATACAAAGAAATCTATGGGAAAAATTAGAGAGTTTTGTGGATAGAATATTTGAGTATATTTTTGACGCATTAAATCTTTTTGTAAACCGTAGAAATGTCGCACAAANATTAATGTCTAAAATAAATAGTGGTTATTTTGCTAATCCAAANAGAGAGTTTACTGTNTATGATAATAAGACAGAAGCTTATTATGAGGCTACTAANNTAACTGCTACTATGCGTAATAACACAATGGAGGGAATGACAGTATTACTCTTTAACAAAGCATTAAAAAGTAATGCATTTAGTTTAGAAGACTTTACTACTTCTGAAGGTATGAAAAAAGTTAATGCTGCNGCTCAAAGTATATATGGTAAGGCAGATACTCCAGGAAGTGTTTACTCACAAATAGAATTTTATATAAGAAAAAACTTAGAACAAGCTTCAACAGAAGAAGATAAAGCAAACCTTGAAAAAACTATGTATGCTATTAGAGATAATTGGGATCAATTAAAAGAAGAGCATGCTCAGTATCTTGAAAGGTTTAATATAGAAATAAGTGATGAGATAGAAGAAATAGAAAGAGTAAGAGAACAATTTGGTAAGCCGCAGAATGAAATAGATCCTAGTGTATATCTCCCTAAAGCTGTAAGAATATTATTAGGAACATTACCAAGAACTGAAAACGGTAAGTTTGTAGTAAATGAAAGTGGACTACCTAAACTAGTAGACTTTGGTAGTATTATGAATTTTATGTATAGAGAATTTGCTAATACTAATCCATTAGATTTTACTAAAACACTAAANAGTTTAGANGCACAAAGACCTGAAATAAAATCTATAATAAACAGATTAGGTTTAGAGTCAGATGATTTATCTACAAAGACTGCANATCAAATGAGATTAATTATACAAACTATGATGCAATTTGATCAGTCTAATAATACGTTCTATACTCAGCTTATGACTAGAGACGGAGGTAGACAGCTTATTAATAGTAATCAAAATAGAGTAGAAGATAAGATTAAGTTATTATGGACTAGTAACTTTAAAGATAGAATACAAGATAATAAAGGTTTAGGAGAAGATATAAATGGAGAATTAATACTTAATAAAGATGCTAAAGTAAAAGTTGGTAGGAAAAAGAAAACATTTGCTGAATGGGCAACTGATCCTAGAAAAACTCCAGCAGAAGTTTTAGCAGTATTAGATCATTAGGAATAACATTTACAGATGCAGAGCTATTTGCAGATCTTTATGTAATAGATAATAATATAAGAGAAGCTGTTAACTTTATATTCCAAGCTGTGTATAACGAACCTGTAAGTAATATATTTAAAGGAGATATACAAGCTAATTTAAAGACTTTAGTTAACTTAGAAGCAAAAACTAATCCTTTAGCAGTAGATCTACAACATAGAAGTCCTGAAGGTAAAACAATACACGGTGTAAACCTAAAGACATATGCAGATGTACTTATATCTAATTTATCTACTTTATACAATGGTAATAAGATAGTTAACACTGAGTTTGTAGAAAGTTTATTAAAGTATGATAACTTAAATGGATCACATTATCTACGAACTATGCTACAAGATCCATCTACTCCTTTAGAGGTAGTTGTTTTAGAAGGTATTGATAAAAACTTTGGACAAGGTAAACCATTATCAAAAGGTACTCCTGCAGATATTGGTGTTATGATGGTAAATTCTGTTTTAGGGCAGGGTATTGTACCTATTCTTAGAACAGCAGATAAGAAGACAGAATTTGGTATTAAATATAGAAAACCAAATTTAGAAGTTACTGGAGAAGAAATGTTAGGAAGATTACAAACATATTTATCAGACGAACTTAGAGTTGCTTCTAAATTTAACAGTAAAAGAAAGTCTAAATTACATAGAGTGTCTACATTAAAAGATAAGGGAGGTAATTTAAGATTTTTCCAAGGAGTAGTACCATCAATTGCTAGGAAAGAATATGGTAAGTTATTATCAGAAGAGCAAATACAAGAAATTGTCACTAGAGATAGTGTTGTATCTGAACTACAACAATTTTTAAGTAATGAAGTAGCACAAACTATACAAGCATTGTCTACTTATAATATAGCTCTAGAAGGTATAGATAGAAATTTATTAGATAATGCACTTGTTCAAGCATTACGTGCTGAGATAAAGCCTTTAGAGGTTTTAGGTACGCAATTTGCCTACGAATATATGACGGGTGTTTTAGAGCAAGGTAAATTATTATTAGGAGATTTTGCTTTATACTCAGATTTATTTAAAAGAACATCTGGTATTAGTGGAACTAAAACATACCCAACGTCTGACTCTAATATTTTAGAGTGGATGAACGAAGAAATGCCAAATCTATTATCTAATAAAGAGCATTCAAATGATTTAAGGGTATCACATAGAGCAGCAGTTAAAACAGAAGCTCCATATTTAGATCAGTATATTGATACATTAGTAGCAATGGGAGCACCACAATCATTTATTCAAAATGTAAATGATGTGTATTCTGATATGGAAGAGTTTGATGGAGGAGGATTCATCACATTAGATGCTTACAGAAGTTTAATGTATAGAGTTGGTAAATGGACTCCTACTCAAGAAGCCTTTTATCAAAAAGTAGCTGAAGGTAAAGAAATTGCTAGTGAAGATATAGCCATAGTACCACCAATTAAACCTCAATTATTTGGACCATTTGTTATGGATAATTCTAGACTTATGACATTCCATAAATTTGCACTATTCCCAATAATACCTGGTATGACAATAGGTAAAGCGTTTGATGATATTAATCAAGATATGATTGATAATAATATTGATTATATGATATTTGACTCTGCTGCTAAAGTAGGGGGAATAACTGCAGGGCCAGAATTTACAGATAAAGTTGACAATCCTAGCGGATATGATCCATTCTACCAAGAAATTGAAACTGGGTATAATATGTATAAACCTATGTCTCTTGATGCAAAAAATCAACCTTTAGGATTACAAGAATTAAATTTCTCAGATTTAGGAATACAAGTAGAAATGGCACCAAAAATTAAAGAAGAGGTTACTGAAGGATCTCAATTACGTTCACTGTTACCTGTAAATATATATGATAATGGAGAACTATCTGAAGAATATAAAGATTTTGAAGATTTAATAGATAGATACCATGAAGTTAATAATACGTTAGTTGCAAAAGATTTTAATAGCTTAGTTAAAAAACTTAAACTAACCAAAGACTCTTCAGGTATTTATAAACTGGATTCAGAAAATTTAGATGAGTTTAAAGAAGCTCTTATAAAAGAATTTAAAAAGAGAGATAACCCTTTACATACTATCGCTGCTATTGAAGAGCTGTTAGATAGTGATACTAAATTTATAGAGCAACTATTTGAAAAGAATAAGATAGAAAACTTATTATACTCTCTTGTAAATAATAATGTAATTAGAAGAAAGATGCCAGGTGGGCAATTTGTTTTACAAGCATCTACAGGATTTGAAGATAAGATTAAAGCTATTAAGCAAAAAGATTTTGAGTTAGCTAATAAAGAAGGATTAGACTTACATGATACACAGTTAAAACCATTAAAGTTTTATAGGAGAAAAGATCCTAATAACTCTAGGTCAGAGACATTAGCAATGCAAGTTTACTTGCCTAGTAGATTTAGAGAAAGAATAGGAGATAAAGATGTAACTATAGAAGATGTTAATGCCCCTAATTTAGATCCTGATTTATTACAACTTATAGGTTTCCGTATTCCAACGGAGGGGCTTAATTCTATGGACTTTATAGAAGTAGTAGGATTTCTCCCTAAATCATTCGGAGACACTGTAATAGTCCCGTCTGAGATTGTAGGTAAAGCAGGATCGGATTATGATATTGACAAGTTGAGTATATATTTCCCTAATTCTTATAAAGATGGTGATGTTTTAAAAAGAGTTAAATTTGATACTGATAAATCTGTTAAACAACAAAGTAAAGAAGCTTTACAAAATGAATTACAAAATATAATAAGAGATGTTCTTAGCCATCCTGCAAGTTTTGATCAGTTAATATCTCCAGTAGGAGCTTATACATTAAAAAATTTAGCTAAAGAAGTAGCAATGTTAAGAAATCCTGAAGCATTTGATTCAGAGGGAAATAAAATAAGTATACCTTTGCATAAAACTTTAAGATTAGAAAATATGATTAACACTTCTTATAGAATGTTTTCTGGGTTAGGTGGTATAGGTATTGTAGCTACTAGCTCTACACAACACGCTAAAGGACAAAGACCAGGTGTTAACTGGAACTTTGCAAGTCATGAAGATATAGTGTTTAACTTTGAAGGTGAAGGGTTTGGATTATCTAGAGTATATGATGTAAAAGGTACAGATAAAATTAGTGGTACTATAGGGCAGTATGTTACAGGGTATGTGGATGTAACTAAAGAAGATTTTGTATTTGATATAAATGCTGGTATAGAAAATGCTCCTATACATATGTTATTAATTAGATCCGGAGTTCCATTAGACCAAGTAGTTTATTTTATGTCTCAGCCTATTATAGATGACTATGTAAAAGAAAAAGAATTGAATCAACCTATGTATACTCAATTCCCTATAAAAAGTAATAATGATATAGTTAATGAGTTAACTGTTAAATATGGTAAACAATCAACTACTAGCCAATTAAATTCTACTTTATTAAAAAGTATGGTAGGTAAGTCTGTAGAAGAGTTAAATCCGGTACAGCAACAAGTTCAAGTACAAGTGTTACAGGACTTTTTAAGATATAAAGACTTAGCTGAAGACTTATTAATATTAAAAGATGCTACTAGTGTAGATACTTCTAATTTAAATAATGGTATGGCAGTAAGATATGCTAAACAAGCTATTAATAGGTTAGAACAAGATGGTAAATTTATAAATCTAGATGAATTACTATATGGTAATGAAGAAGGACCGTCTACAATAGCAGCTTATACTACACTATTAAATGATGTAGATGGTATGTTTGCTGAATTTAAGTTAGGAGAGTATATATTAGATGCTAAACAGTTTATAGATAATAAACTATTTGAATCGACAGATAAAGATTTAAAAATGTTTAAAAACGATGTTCTTTATAAGATGCAAAAATTTGAGAACTTTTTAGCAACTACTGTAGTACAAAATACTTCTTATGAATACAATAAGTTACATGAAAGAGGTAAAGATTTATTTATAGGACAAAATAGCTTACCTAGAAGAATTAATAATTTAAAGAAGATAGGTAAATATGCAAATAATTTATTAATACAAGAATTAACTCCTATTTTACAAGTATATACTGAAAATAGTGTAGAAGGAACTGTAGATGGATTAAGGTTGTTTAGTAAAAAATTACAACCATATGATGTAGATTTATTATCAGATGCATTTATAGAATTAAAAGAGATTAATCCTGGATTAGCTGAAGATTTAATTATATTCAGTGCATTACAGTCAGGGTATAGCTTCTCACCTAGTTCATTCTTTCAAGTTATTCCAGGTACAGAGGTATTATCTGTTTTATCTAAATATTTTAAACAAAATAAAAATGAAGATAGAACAAGTAATCTTATTAATAAAAATAATATGTCAAGTTTATGGACAGACTTTCATAAAAATTATAGTGATGACCAAAGAATAACACCTAATATATATAAAAGGTCCACAAATAAGACTGAGGCTTTAAAAAGAAATGATGATTTTGTAAGTATAACTAAAAAAATTGGAGAACAAACTGTAGGAGGAAAACAAATAGCAATATACAATACTGATTTATATAAAAATACAGGTACGGTTACGGATAAAGGATTATCTATATATACTAAAATAGATAAAAAAGGAGTTAAGAATAGTTTTATAGAAGCAACTGGAGCTGAGGTACCATCTTTAGTTAATAGAAATTTAGACGGAATAGTTATAACAGATGCCACAGCAGAACCTGAAATAGCTAATACAGTATTAACAGTTGAAAGAAACATGAATAATGAAATCCAAAATGTACTCACTGAAGAGGATCAAGGATGTAAAAAGAAATCAAAATAATATATATGGCGTGTAGAATATTAAGAAACGATAAAAATGAAGTATCTAGAGTACTAGCTAAAAACGGTAAAGACTCAAAGCTGTTTAAGGATATAGTAAAATTAGGGTATGATAAAGAAACCGCTTTAAAAAAGTGGGCTCTTGTATATACTCCTACATTTAAACATTGGTTTCAAGAAGGTATGACTGATCAAAACGGAGAACCAAGAATAGTTGGGATAAATAATATTCCTAGTTTTATAGCTGAAGATAGGTCTACTAAACATGCTATAGAAAACATAGGAACTTTTGCGTCTAAACGTGACCCATCTCCATTATTAAATGAAATAAAACAAAGATTTAAATTAGTTAAAACAGATGGTACTATACGTAATATATCTTATAAAGAGGATGCACAAAGTATATCAGAAGTAATAGAAAAAGAATATCCAGGAATAAAATCTTATGTATTACAAGATGTTGGGGGAGACTATATACAAATAGAAGTTAGTCCACATTTAAATATAGATAATATTTATCACCAAGTTGAATCTAATAGATTAGCTGCGAGAGATAAAGAAATAGACTTTGCTATGACTAAGTTTTTAAAATCTATAGGAGTAAGACTTAAAAGTGTAGACAATATACGAGATAAAGATGGTAAGATTATATCTGTTACTGCTAAAGCTGATATGGTTAATAAGCTTGTAGAATACTCGAAAGGAAAAATTGGAATAGATACACTACCTGAAGAAGCAGCCCATTTTATGGTTGAATTACTTGAGGCTGAAAGAAGCCCATTGTTTACATCAATGATGAATAATATACAAAACTTTGGAGTGTATCAAGAAGTAATAGAAAGTGACGTCTATCAAGAACTTTATAAAGGAGATATAAATAAACTTAAAAAAGAAGCTATAGGTAAGTTAATAGCTAAGCATTTAATAAAACAAATTAAAGGAAATGAGGAAGTTGTAAATATAAGAAGATTAGATGGGTGGTGGGCTAGAATATTAGATTTTATTAAAAGTATTTTTGGAAAAGCATCCTCTAGTTCATACTCAAAAGCAGCACATATGATGCTTAATGAAACTGTAAATGACCATATAGACGTCAAAAGAGGTATGGGAAGTGTAACCGGGGAATACTATCAAGCAGAAACAACTGAGAACACAAAGGACCCTGTAAAGGATACTATAACGAAATTTAATGAAGAAAACGAGAATTGGGAAATAAAAAGAGTCTCTCTAGAAGAAGCTGGATTAAAAGAAAAATGGTTTGTTGAAGAAGGAGATGAAACTGATCTTTATGTAGGAAGACCTGATGGAAATTATCCTAATAAAATAATAAAAGGGAGGGTTTCACATGCAGTTAAAAAACATTTTTGGAAAATAAATAGAGGGAAAATTACAGATCTTAGCGGAAAAGAAAAACAACTTCGTTTAGATAATAATGAAATGAGAATGACAACAGGTACTGCAGGTCATCATACTTTGGAAGGACTTGTTGAGTTGTATGCTAATAAAAAAGGTAATAGAGCAGATATAATTAAAAATTCTATTTTTACTGAAGGTCAATTTCAGATTTTAGAACAAGGAGTAAAAGACCTTATATCTCAAATTAAAAAAGAACAAAAGCTTATTGACCCAGATGGTAAAGTTATATTTAGAACTGAGCAAATGATAACTAATAGAGATCAGAGTGTAGGTGGTTCTATAGATCTTGTAGCAATATTTAGTGATAATTCTGCTGCTATATATGATTATAAATTTGTATCCCCTTCTAAAGCAGCTGGTTATGTAGATAGGACTACTAATAGAATTGTAGAAGATCCTTTTGCTATTAAAATGACAACATATGATTTACAAATATCTCAATATAAGAAAAATTTAATAGAGAATTATGGAATTACTGAAATAAGACAGTCTAGAATTGTTCCTATTCATGTTAGGTTTAAAACAGAGAAAGGAGGTAAGTTGACTAATAATATTACTACAGTTCAAATGGGAACTAAATATAGTGAGTTTTTAGAGCAAATACCAGTAGCTGGAGAAATGACTAGATTTGAGGATATAAATAAAATTATTAAAAAACTATTAGTTCGTAAGGAAGGAATTGATAAACAACTTCAAAGTAAAAAATATAAAGCAGGAGTATCTTTTGAGTCTCTTAAAGCAGCTCAAGCTAAGATAACTAAACAATTAAGAGTATTACAAATAGATCAAGATGTAGCTTATATTATAAAATCTTTAAAAGATGATATTGATATAATAAATAATAAATTAGCAAATAATAATGAGTTTTTAGAATCAGGAGAACTTAATCCAAATTATTTAACAAATCAAGATTTAAATGATTTATTAAGTGATTTAATGTTTTATCAATCTATAGTTAGTTTACATGACTATGTAAAAGTAATGAGTAAAGAGAAGCAAGCAGAGTATATAATTTTTAGAGATAGATTAGCAGGTTTTCTTGCTCAAACTATTACTCAAGTGCAGGGTAAAATGCTAGAAAGAACTGCAGATAAAGCAGAAGAAAGAGGAGTAAAAGGAATTAAAAGTTATAATTTAGATATAAGTTGGATGACAAGTAATTTTGTTAATTTATCTAAACAAGATAATCCTTATTTAAGAAATTTATGGGAGATTATGAACAAGTTAAACTTTAATAAAAGAAGACTAGTAAAAATTAAAGCAGAAGAGATACAAGCTGCTCAAGATGCCTTTGTAGGGAATCGTGGGATTAAAGCATTTGATATACTGCTTAATGAAGACGGATCTTTTAAATCTAAATATTCATCAGAATACTACAAAGAATTTAACTCAGCTATTAAATCAAACAATACAAATTGGTTTGACCCTAAAGAAGGTAATGTGCAAATAGATGAAGAATATTATAATAAAAAATATAAAGAATTCAGAGAAGGTAAATTAAAAGTATTAAAAGGAAAGCATGGAGAGAATCAACAAGTAATAAATAGAGAAATAAGAAAATGGGAGTTAGCTCACGATGTAAAAAATCATTTAAAGACTGCTTCAGTTAATAAAGGAGGTCAGTATTTTTTAAGACCTGCTGATAAATGGATTAGTGACGAATATAATGCTATACAAAATGATCCTGCTGCTAAAGCCTTTTATGATTTATATTTTAAAACTATCAAAGAAGTAGAAGAAATGTACGGGGAAAGATTAGGGCCTAATTTTACAGCTGATGTTCGTAAAACTTCAGTTGAATCACTGGTTACTAAGGGTATGAGCAGTATAAGTGAAATAGTTGATTCGTCGATAGAAAATCTTCAAGTTAGAGAAGGAGATTATTCAGATTATGGAATGAGAGATGAAAATACAGGGCGATTACTAAATCAAATACCTAAATTATATATACAACCTCTTAAAGATAAACATGGTAATATAGATTCATCTTTAAAAACTAGAGATTTAGGTAAGGGCTTATTGTTATTGTTTGATGCTGCAGTAGACTATCAATTAAAAAATGATGTATTACCTGAAATACAAATGATGGAAGCTATATTAAGCACAGGAGTTATTGATGTACAGTCTACTGATATGTTTGGAGATATATTACAAAATGCTGGTAATATGGATACAGAAAAGCCTAAAAAACTATATGAAACATATCAAAGATTTGTTGACACATATATATATGGATCTAATTTAGATGCTAAAGAGATTACAATTGGAGGTAAAATCAGTGGGACAAAAAGCATATTAAAATTAAAGAATTTTCATTCTATTACTCAATTAGGATTTAAAACTCCTGTTGCTATAGGAGCTTTTGCGGCTGGTATGTTTGGTTTAGAGTATGAAGCATCTAAAGGTACTTTTATAACTAGAAAGAATTTAAGGGCAGCTCAAGCAGCTTTATTGAGGGGAAATCCTAAAATGAGAGCTTTAGTAGAATATTTAGATTTTTATCAAAGAAATGACGCTCAAACAAGAGCGGATAGATTATCAGCGCAATACGCAACAAGACATATGACTAACGATAAATGGTTTGCTTTTTTATCTACAGCTGATAGAGGTATTGATGCTATAACATTATATTCTACTGCATTAAATTTTGGTGTTGATGAAAATGGAATAGCAAAAAGATTAGATAGACTACCTGAAGGTTCAAAAAATATTATAGAATTAATGGAACTTGAGCAAAACCCATTGTGGGAAGGTACTACAACTAATGTGTCAAATAAAGCTGTAGATAGATACAAAACTAATATTAAAGGACTTTCTGAAGAAGGTGAATTAAAATTAAGAGATGTAGGGAGAGAAATAGGTTTTAAAGTAAAAGGAAGTATGACTGACGAAGATAAAGCTTTATATAACAGTCATATGTTTTTAAGACTTATGATGCACTATAAATCTTGGTTACCTGGTGTAGCAGCGGCTAGATTTGGTAAACAAAAATATAGTCATATATTAGAAACATTTGATGAAGGTACTTGGATGAGCTTTTTTAGTAATACTGATATGGCAAAATCAATGGATGCTGCAAAAGCTTTAGATGTAGAAATGCACACAATGAATATACTATCAACTCTATTCATGGATGGTGTAAAAGTATTAGGTGATGTAGCTACTTTTGGGTATTTAAATGTACCTGTAAAAGAAGATTTAGCTAGAGCTAGATTTGATGTATGGGCCTCTAATAACGCTAATAACCCTGAATTTGCAGATAAATTAAGAGATAAAGAAAATAGAGAAGAAATGTTTCAAGAATTTCTAAAAATGAAACAAGGTAATATAAAAGCATTTTTAATGGAACTTAGAATCACTATAGGTCTAGTTTTATTATTATTCCAATTAGGAGGAGATGATGATGAGGACGGTAAATTAGATATAAGACAAACTTATGCGGGTAGAAAACTGCACAATATTTTAAATAGAATTAAAAGAGAGACAGCAGTATTTACACAACCTCAAGAATTTTTAGATGCTGGTAGAGCAACTGGAATCCCATTACTTGGATTTTTAAGGAACGGAATTTCATTAATAGAGAATACTGTTGATGAAACTAGGGATATATTAACTGGAGAAGCTCCTTATACTGAAAGAGATAGAACAGAAAAGTTCTATTACACATTTAAAATATTACCCGGATTAAATGCATTAAGTAAAGGAATAGAAATGTTCCCACAGCAAAAGTACGAACAATTCTAAAATGAAAAAGGGGAACCGTTAGGCTCCCCTTATTTTTATCCTGGCCAAATAACAACCAACATTATATAGACATTTTTAACAGTAATAAATAACCAATTAAATCATCAACAGTATCTTCTGTTAAATCATTAATTCCTTTATTATTAATCCTAGCTAATTTGTCATCTATTCTCGCACATATAGCTTCAGTAGCGTCTAGTTTACTAAATATATTAGTAGGGTTTAACGCTGTGTTTCCATATGCTTGATTTTTTTCTTTTAATAAATTAGAAATATTTTTAATTTCTAAATCTAATTTTTCATTAAAACTTATTCTATTTGGATCTTTGTTTCTCTCTGTATCCCAATATAATTCGGTATGAGTTGAACTCATAGTATATGGTTTACCAAATTTCATTCCTTCTGGAACTGACATTTTTGTTTTCTTTTTCATAAATAATAATTTAAGTTTAATATTTCATCTGTTAAATTTATAACACTTAATAATTCTGAATCTTCAGGTATATCAGCATCTAGTTTATCTTCTAATTCTTTTCGCCTTTCATCTGATTTAAATAGTATCTTAGATAATGCAGACTCAACTCCCATATTATGAAAATCCAAAATTTTAAGTTTATACTCATCGTCTAATTTAGAGTATTTACCTTTTTTAAATAATTGAAAATTTTTCATATGTTTTTTTGGAATAGAAAATATATAAATTGTGTGTTGAATATCTGCATCAAAAACTTTAACAAACGTAGGAAATTTTCTTAATGCTATATCAAATTTTGCAAACATAGGATCTCCAGACCATCTATATAACAATACTAAATGATCATCTAAATTATTGTATCCTATAAATGCATTTATTAACTGTGAATCATATAAAAATAAATTTCTATTTCCACTTAACATAGGTAAAATAAATATTGATGCTTTTGTTCTTTCTGCAGTTTTAATATGATACGTTAGTATTTTTTCATCTAACACTTTATCTATAATATTTACTTTGTAAAGATCCTCTTTTATTCGTATTGTATCTCCAACAGTAATAAAATAATCATTTGGCATAGCTAAAGAAACTATTTTATTATCTTTATACTGAGGAGTAATACTAAGAGTTCCTCCCGATATTGTAAAATATAAAGGAGAGGTCGGGCTAAATATAACTTCTTTGCATTTTATACCCATTCTTCTTCTATTGTAGGTTGGACGTCATAAGTTATTAAATTTTCAAGCTCTATTCCTGTTTCTCTAAATACATCTTCTTTAGATTTTAACATATATACAAGCTTAAATGTTTCAGCAAATCTATGAATTCCTTCGTGAATATCAAACTTTTCTATGTATTTATTTAAAACAAATTCAGGCATTTCATTTGGAAGGAGATCTTTTAACCATGTTTCAGCCGTTTTTGGGCCTACTTTTGGTATACCTTGAATGCCGTCTGTACTATCACCCATAAGCATTTGTTTCCATAAAAATCCTAACGCTTCATTTTCATCTACTATAATTGGTTCAGCTTTTCCATAATTATAATGAACACCTTTGTTTTGATATAATACATCCTTATCTGGACTGCATATTACTGTTTTTAAGGGGTCATGATATATAGAAACTAAATCATCTGCTTCTAACTCAGGAATAGATACAAAATTCCACTTTTGTTTTAAATACTCTTTAATAGCAGGAAAGATAATAGGTTTATCTCCTTTTTTTCTATTCCCCTTATAAGGTTTTGTTTTAGCTGCTGCATATCTAAAGCATCTACCTGATGTAAGAAATCCTGCATAATGTGTAGCATGTGTCATTTCAAACATTTGATGGAGTCTTCCGTCCAAACTTTCTAGTGCCTCTTCTAGGGTAGGCTTACCCATTTCATAATAGATTAAACTATCACCATCTATTAATGCTATTGTTTCTTTCATTTATTTAATTTTTATTAGGTTAAACATATCAGGGGAGACAACCTCTCCCCCTCTATGCATCAATTAAACACGAACTATGCAAAGTAGTTCTTCACAACTAATCTTGCATATACTTTCTGTACTCGGGTTTAACTTGAACTTTGAATGTATACAATTCCCTATTGTGGATTTGTATTTCTTGTCTACATTTTACTTCTAAAGCTCTAAAACATCTTGAATCTAGTAATTCTTTGTCTTCAAAATGTTTAATAGCTTGTTCTGCATTTAATCTAGATAGATAAGATATATTCCATTTATCCATCCAGTATAACACATCTTTATTTCTATTATATTTATATGATATATTATCTAAAAAATCTTCAGCATATTTATATAATAAGTATGGCTCCCCTGTAGGATCAATAGTTGGGAT
>JGI24006J15134_10001241_pt1 | contig 14708 bp, 15 predicted proteins | sample LinPmetageLP53_FD_15134 | JGI IMG/M metagenome (IMG submission 15134)
CCAACTGGTTATCCACTATTATTAGACATGGATGGAAATCCAATGTTGAATCCAGATGGTAGCCAGAGGTTAAATTATGATGCACCTATATATGCTGAAGGACAACAAGAAGGCGATATTACAGGCTTTGGCCTAGAAACGTTTGGCGCACAAGCTTTAAGTGAAGATGCCAATAAGGATGGCATACCCGACTTTATGGGTAGGTATATGCCCTACTTCGAATCGGCTGGTGCTTACACAACGGGGGGCGGTGAAGCTCTTGGTCGTGGACTCGGCACTATCGGTGAGGGCAAGACTTTCTTTGGCCCTGCGGCAGAGTATGTCTCTGGTGGCAGAGGCATGTATGACCCTAGCGACTACGTTTCATCCTACATGAACCCCTACACCGAAGGTGTTTTAGACGAAGTAGAAAAAGACATTGAGCGACAAGGAAATGTTGCGCGCCAAAGAGGTGCAGCGCAAGCTGTACAAATCGGTGCATTTGGAGGTTCAAGGCAAGGTGTTCAAGCTGCTGAAATAGAAAAAAGCATATTGGACGCTAAGGCAAAAGCCTCTGCTGATCTTCGGTCTAGGGCTTATGAAAGCGCGTTAGGCTCCTCTATGGGGGCTTACAAAGACGCTAACACTCGCAACCTAGAGGCTGGCAGGCTTATGGGTGGTTTAGGCCAGTCTGTAGGGCAGCTAGGGTCGGCATACGGAACTTTGGGCGGCACATATGGAAGTTTGGGCGGTACGGCGGCTGATATTGGTCGTGTTTACTCTGCATTAGCTCCTGCGGACATAGCGTTTATGTCAGGTGTAGGCGCAGATGAAAGAGCGTATCGTCAGAATCTTGCAGATGTAAATCGACAAAACATAATGCGCCCAACAGAGCAGGCATTGTTGCCATACAACTATGCTTACGGTGCGTTGTCTGGATCTCCATCTGCAAATATATATAGCACAGAGCAGAGGACTTACTCGCCGGGAACTAACGCGGCTGTAGCTGGCCTTGGTGCATATACAGCCCTTCAGGGTATTAACCAACAATCATCGTGAGGGCTGAATAATGGCTGATGCATTTACAAAATATCAACAGGAATTGGCTCGTAGAAAAGGTACGACTGGCGGTATAGGTGGTGTGTTTCAGGAGGAAGGTCCGGGTATGACTCCCGATCCGCGCACTGTTAATAAAATGAAAAGAATAAAGTTAAGTTCTGAATTAAACCCTAAAGTGTTTAGCGAAAGAGGGCTTCAGTCAAAACTTCTTAAAACATTAAGAGATGATGAATTATCTAAAATTATGCCCCCAAGCGGCATTGAGCAGGCTCTCAGGCAGGTTAAATTTGCAGGGAGTAAGACTGGTCTTTACGATGAGGAAAAGGCTCCCGTAACGCTTCTTGAGAAAAAGAATTTAGAAAGATCGCGTCAAGGCGCTCGTGATTTAGATACTGCAAGAATAGAAGCAATGCCAGATGACTCCCCAGCTTTTGCAGAGAGTCCTTTGGATGCAATTGCAAATATGATTAAAAAGGCTGAAGGTAAAACTCCTTCTGATAGTGATCAAGCTACTGCTCAAAACATAATTGTTAAAAAAGAAAAAGACGCAAGGGCAGAGGATTTTAGAGCTAAAGAGAAAGCCTTAGTTGAAAACTTTGGAAGCGGAGATCAGACTTTAACTGTAGAGCAAAGCGATGAAATATTTAAAAATACTTATGATGGAGCTTTAGCTGATTATATAGAGTCAGTTCGGGGAGAAACCCCAGATACAAGAGAACAAACTATACAGCAATACAAAGATGAGTTTGCAAAAGCAACGGGAGTTGATGTTAGCGGCAAGGTAGACAAAAGTTCGGCTTTGATGGCTATGGGGCTTGCCTTAATGCAAAACAAAGCGGGGAAGGGATTTAACGTAGCTAATGCTCTTAGTGCTGTAGGCGCAGCAGGTGAGAAAGCCCTTCCTGCTCTTGAGAAGGCTAAGGATAGGGCAAGACAGGGCGCTTTGGCTGGTGGCAAATATGCACTTCAGACCCGAAGTTCAGACAGGGCTGTAGATGAAGTTAATAAAGAAAAGGCGAGAACAAGATCTAAGTTATGGGTTTATAAAAAAGGCGGAAAAGGAACTGAATTTGCAAACTTTGATGATGGTGAATTTGTAGACTTAAATAAATTTGAGCTTGATAAATTAATTAACAACAAAGAGTTTGAGGACCAATACGAATTTATAAGTGGCTCTGATCGTCTGTCAATTCTTGAGAAACGTGCGGAAGGCGTTGATTTGGGGGATATGTGGAATGATTATGAACGCATTTCTCTTATTGGTGGAAAAGCAGATGAAATGCCTCCCGAACTGCAAGTCTTAGCAGCACCCGCTGATGCTAATTACAAAGGTATAACGCCAACTCGCTATAAATTAGCTGAAGATCCTAGAACTGTTGCACGTAGGTTCATGGAATATCAAAAAAGTATAAATTCTGGTGCTGAAAAAATGGAATCTTTATTAAAGCAATTAGAGGGTGGGATAACTATTCCAAAGCAATTTTTATCGAAGGCTAATGAGATATTAGTGGCATTCGGAAAAGAGGGAACCAGTAATATTACAGATGCAAAAAGGTTATTAAAAAATATTGCTATTGATGAAGCAACAGCAATTTTAAAAGAATCTGGAAAAACTCTATCCGATAATGACAGAAAATTAGTTGAAAGGCGCGTTGGTGAAATTTCTTGGGGAAGTGCTGATTTAGAGCAAATTAGAAAACAATTAAAAGATATTTATCAACTTACAGTTTTAAAACCGCAGGAAAACCTTGATCGCGCTGTAGGTTGGCTTGAAACAAATGCAGGAATACAATTCGGCGCAGCGCAGGGAGATATGCCTACACAGGCTGAACTTGACGCTATGAATAAANTATATGGTACTAACTACACAATGGATGACTATAAAGAAAAAGCAGGAACGTAGTTATGACACCTCAAGAGCAATTGCAGAAATTTAGATCTAACCAACAAGAAAATTTAACTCCACAAGAGCAGCTTAAAAAGTTTCGTTCTTCACAGCCTAAAAGCAGTTCCATTGGCACGAGTAGAGCTAAATCTTTTGAAGATTTAATGTCTTCTGGAGGTGGAAAAGACGAACAAATGTTCGACTATAAAACGGGAGCCAAAGGTGGTTTAAGAGCAAAACTATCTTTCATGGAAACACCAGAAGAAAAAGAGAACTTCCTACTTCAAAGAGTTGGCGCGTCTGGATTTACTAAAGATGCTCAAGGAAGATTGGCTCTTACGCCTGAGGGACAAACAAAAGAGGGTATGAAACCTATTGGTAAAAACCTCGTCATTGAAGAAGAAGGTTTTACGTTACGAGATATATCAGATTTANCTGGTTTGGNNCCTGAAACAATTGGGTCTGTTATCGGCGGCATNATTGGCTCTCCCACNCTTNTTGGTGGCGCAGCAGGCGCAGCNATAGGCGCTGGATTAGGCCAAACGGCTGAAGAGGGTATAGAGAAACTTTTAGGCTTGCAAAAGCAAAGTGGACTTGAAGTTGCAAAAGATGTCGGAAAAGAAGCAGCGTTAGCTGGAACAATTGATTTAATCACAATGGGTACATTTAAAGCTGGACGCGCATTGATTCAAGGCGCAGGCAAAGGAGCTAACGCAACAGCAAGGGCATTAGGTCAAGGTGAGCGTGATTTAGGAAAAGCGCAGGCTGAACAAGGTTTAAGAATATTAGATGAGGGCGGAATGCCTAGCTATGAAGCGGCTGGAATGGGCGCAGCCATATCTAGAACATCTCAAATTGCAGAGGCCATTGCTGGAAAAGAAAAACGTGCCATTCAAAACGTGCAATTTGCTCTTGGTAAAAAAGCAGAATTGCTTAAAAAAGCTGGAATTATGGACGTTGATGGAAATATGATTGATGGTGCATCAGTAGATGACTTGGCNAGAATAATATCGGATGCAGCGCCTAGTAAAGCTACGCAACTTCAAAAATCTTTAGATGACGCTCAAAATGCNCATATGAAGGCAATTGATGATACAATATCNATTNTGACTAAATCCACAAAAGAAGGAACTGACATTGACGATGCTGTTCTTGATGTTTTGATGTATAATTATGATGAGTTCGCAAAAGGCGCAAATGTAAATTATAAAGCCGTTGATGATAAGCTTGCAGAAATTACGGGAGACGTAAATGTAAACGGAAAAACTGTGCGAGTCGAAGGGGGCGAACTTCCTATTTTTAACATTACGGCCCTAAAGACACGGTTTGATGATGTTATAGACAGTAAATATGGAGGTGCAGCCTCTACCGCGCCTGATGAGTTTACAGCTATTGGTGCGCAAATAAATGATCTTGTCAACAAAGGAGCTAAGAAAGGCTCTACAACCTTTAATGGCCTTCGTGCATTGCGAAAAAATATTCAAGATACATTATTTGANCCTAGACTTAGTATAGGAGACACGACACCGCGCCGTTTGTTAGTAGGATTAAGANGAACTGTGGATGATATGCTCAAGGGGGATATACGACTTACGGGAGTAGGGGCTGGTAATGCTCCTAAAATGAGAAAGGCAATGTCATTGCTTCAAGACGCAAACAAAGCATATCGTGCAGAAATGCGTATGTTTAGCCGCCTTGAAAATTTAGGAATTGTTCGGAATATCGGTGATCCGGGCGTAAATGTTAAATTAGAAGTCGGTAGGAATTACGACAAAATAATTCAAAGTCCTGCTCGTATCGAAGCGGCTTTAACCGCAGCTAAAAACCAAAAAGAAATTGTACGTCAAGATTTGGCTAAACGATATTTGGACGAAGCATTGCTGGACTCAAATAAAGATTTTTCAGATCCTACAAAGTTTAACGGAGTTCAGTTTTATGGCAAGATAAAACGCATAAACAAGGACAAAACAGGAAAGCTTCTATTTGGTAGTGAGTGGGAGCAGGTTCAAAACTTAGCTAAGTCCTTAGCTTACGGTGGCGTTAAGAAAATTGATGACGCTACATTGCAACGTATTGTGGCTCAAAATCCAGATGCAAGCATTGTTCAAACATTGCGCAGCGTTAGAGATGCGCAGGTCGGATTAGCCGAATCATCTAAATCAAGTATTTTAAAGAAATTAAATTCAGGAGATTTAGACGCTGAAGAAGCAGCGGCGGCAATGATTAACCCGACTATAACTAAGTCTCAAATGAATCGTGTTATGAATTTTTTTGATGAAAGCCCGGAAGCTCAAGAAACAATAAGACGAACAATTGTAAATGATATTCTTGGTTCTGTAGATCCTGATATTTTTATAAATGAAAAAGCTGCTTATTCATTAAGAAACTCACTTGAGTCTTACAAGCCAGAAATGTTAAATAAAGTTCTTGGAGAGCAGGCTGTCAAAGACATAAAGCAATTGTCCGATGATTTAATTTTCTTGAGGGACACAGGTAAAAGAGGTGCTGGTTCATTAGCTGCGGATGCAATCCGCACAGGTCAGTTTACAAACCCAATGGTTAATCTCCCTAAAGCTGGTAGATTTCGGGTATTANATTATATGCTTAATAATCCAAACGTAATGCGCAGGGCATTAGAAGTAAAAGCAGGCAAGACAACTCCAGAAGCTGCNGCCCAAGCCCTTACACAAGCTGTTAGTGAATCGGTCACTGGCTCAGATGTTGCTCTGCAACAGGGCGCAGAAAGCATGGTGAAAAACATAGGCAGAAAATTAGAACAAGGTAACAGGATTAAGGGCGCAATTAGGCAAGGTGGCGCAAGAGCGTTATTTGCAGATCAAGAATCTCGCGGGACTCCGCCCCCATCTCCTAAAAAAAGCCGAACAAGTGTTCCTAATGTATTGCCCCCGGTGACTGCGGATGATCTTCAAGTTACCAGAAAAGTTGATCCAAGATACGCCCAAAAGCGCGGCAGTTTAAGAGAAAAAGCTAAATCTAACCCTTACATTGCATCTACACTATTGGGCGGTCTAGGAAGCGCAGGGCTTCTTTAGTATGTATCCAACTTCTCGCCATCTACCCACNTTTCATCTATTCGGCTTAGATTAGTGGCAATACCGCCCATAGGCGGCATATTTTGTCTTGAATACTCTTGGTCAACCAAAAGAGAAAGCTGTTGAGAGATATTCCTACGCTCTTTATCAGCTATCTTTATTATTTTATTATAGGTGTCTACGCTTACACCTATAGACTTGTATTTTGATGTTGCAGGCATTATCATAATTCCCATAATGTTACCACGATCACCATATAATCCCAGACAAAAGAGGTCAAGGGCGAAGTACGGTAATAAGAAAACTGTGGTTGATGGAATTACGTTTGATTCCAAATGGGAATCGCAACGATATTTATATTTAAAGTCTTTAGAAAAAGCAGGGCGAATTAAAAACCTAACCCTGCAACCCAAGTTTCTCATCACTGTGAATGGACAAAAGATTTGCGCATACATAGCAGATTTTGAATATGATAAAGAACATGCAGGCGGTCAGTGGGAGCATATTATCGAAGATGCCAAAGGCGTCGAAACCCCTGAATTTAAACTAAAAAAGAAGCTTATGAAGGCTGTTCATAACATAGAAATATATTTATCTAAAAAAACTACTTGACGTACATCCCATAGTATTCCATACATAGGGTTCTAGAAATCTAAACGGAGTTATCCAATGAACAGTATAGAATTGTTCTCGCGCCGTGATGAGCTTAAAACAGTCATCTCTGAATTGCGCGATGAACTTAAAGATGTAGAGGCACAGTTGTCTGATACATTCATGCCATTAATCAAAGACGCTTTGCGCGTCGATGGCAAAGACTTTGGTACAGTACATATTAGTGAGGGCAATCAACGCCTAAAGGCTACTGTATCTAAAAAGGTATCGTGGGATCAGGAGTTGCTGGCGTCAGCACTCAATGGTCTGTCCGAAGAAAATGCGCGTCACTACGGCAAGCTTACGTTTGCTGTCGAAGAGCGCAAGTTTACAGCCGCTCCTCCTGCTATCAAGACCATTTTGGAAGAATGCAGAACAGTAGAAGTTGGTCGCGTAAACATTGAGGAGGAGCAGTAATGGCTTTAGAAATTATTACAGCCGAACAAAGATTGGCTGAAAAGCGCGGTCATAAGATCGTGGTATGTGGAGCTTCTGGTGTGGGCAAAACCACACTGGCTCGTACTTTAAATCCAAAAACAACGTTGTTTATGGACTTGGAGGCAGGGGATGCCGCTATCGAAGGGTTTCCTATTCCTGTGGTGCGCCCTCAAACATGGGGCGAATGTCGTGATCTTGCTTGTTACATTGGTGGGCCTAATCCGTCATTGTCAGAAGATCAACCGTACAGTCAAGCGCACTACGATTACGTTTGTCAAACTCTTGGTGATCCAGAGGTTTATCAAAAGCAGTACGATACAATCTTTGTTGACTCTATTACTGTGGCAGGACGCTTGTGCTTCTCTTGGAGCCAGCAGCAGCCAGAATCACGGTCTGATCGTACTGGCAAGCTAGACAGTCGTGCAGCCTATGGCCTGCATGGTCGTGAGATGATGAGTTGGCTAACGCACTTGCAGCACATTCGTCAAAAGAACGTTATCTTTGTTGGCATCTTGGATGAAACAACAGATGATTACGGACGTAAACAGTTCGCGTTACAGATCGAAGGTTCCAAAACTGGACGCGAATTGCCGGGCATCGTGGACGAAGTTATCACGATGGCAGTTATCGGGGGGGATAATGGCCCCTATCGTGCATTTGTCTGCGATGCCCTAAATGAATTTGGCTATCCTGCCAAGGATAGATCTGGAAGACTTAATACTATTGAAGAGCCACACTTGGGCAAGTTGATTGCAAAAATGTCCTCTAATCAGGATGAAAAATCGTTGACTTTTATTGACCCTAATACGCAACATTCTAGCGAAGGAGAAATCGCAAATGCTTAATTTTAACAATGTAACCCCGTCCGAAGCTCCACAAATGGAGCGCACCCTTATTCCTAATGGCACAGTTTGTCGTGCCGTTATCCTAGTCAAAATGGGGGATATTGAAATCCCTGAGTTTGGTAACGGTCAGTGGTTTAAGAAATCACAATCATCTTCCGCTAAGTGGATGGAGTTGGAATTCACTATCATTGGTGGTGAGCATGATCGCCGTAAGTTCTGGGATCGCATCTTTGTTGATGGGGATAAAATCGGCGCAAGCGGTATGCCGCAAGCCAAAGAGATTGGCATGCAAACAATGAGGTCTATCATTGAAAGCGCCAATAACTTGAATACTTCTGATGTATCACCAGAGGCTCAATCACGCCGCCAGATTTCTAATATCAACGACTTGAGTGGTATGGAAATCTGTGCTAAAGTTGGCATCAAGAAAGGCACGAATGGCTATTCAGACAATAATAAGCTGATGGCTGCTCTTACGCCTAATCAAAAGGATTTTATCCCTTCTGGTCAAGCGCCTGTTATGACAAGCTCTGCGCCTATGCAACCTAATGTGCAGCCGCAGCAAGCTCAGAGCAATGGTGCAGTACCCAGTTGGGCTAATCGCTAATCTAGCGGCACAGGTGTCTAACTCCACCTGCTAGACCACGATGGGGGGCGTGGGCCAGAACCCCCCATTCCATCTAGATCAATCGGAGTTATCTCAATGTTATTGCGTCCTTATCAAGAGGCCGCTGTTACTGATGCATCAAACGCATTAGACAAACACGGCAATACAATTGTAGTTGCTCCCACAGGGGCAGGAAAGACCATCATGCTATCGGCCCTTGTGGGCAGGCGATTTAAAGATGGCAAAAAGATTTTAGTAATCCAACACCGTGACGAACTTGTTAACCAAAACAAGGACAAGTTTGAGCGCATTAACCCGAACATTACTACAAGTATTGTGAACGGCACAGTGAAGTGTTGGGATGGCGATGCCGTATTCTCAATGATCCAGACAATCTCACGCGATAGAAATCTACGTGATCGTGTCGTGTTTGATATGATTGTCATAGACGAAAGCCACCATGCCGCCGCAGATACCTATAAGAAGGTTATCAACGCCGTAAAGAAGGATAACCCAAACGTAGAAATTGCAGGGTTTACCGCTACGCCTAACCGTGGCGATGGCAAGGGATTGCGCTCCATATTCAGCAATTGCGCACACCAGATTGAAATCACGACTTTAATCCGAGAAGGATTTCTTGTCGCTCCTAAGACGTATGTAATTGATTGTGGCGTTAGGGATCAGCTAGAGAACGTTACTCGCAGAGGTAATGACTTTGACATGGATGAGGTCGAAGCGATTATGAACCGAAAGGTCATTAATGATGCCGTTGTCGAAAACTGGATGGAGAAAGCTGGCGATAGAAAGACTGTAGTATTTTGCAGCACAGTTACGCATGCCGAAGACTTGCTTGAGGTATTTCTTGAGGCAGGGGTAGAGGCAGGAATGGTTGTCGGCACAACACCAAAGGATGAGCGCGCTGAAACGCTTGATAGCCTCTCCAGAGGGAGCTTACAGGTCGTTGTCAATGTCGCTGTACTAACTGAGGGCTTTGACGCTCCACAAGTAGCCTGCATCGTTCTGACGCGCCCTTGCTCACAAAAGGGTACAATGGTTCAAATGATCGGCAGGGGGCTGCGCACGATTGATCCAGAAGAGTTTCCAGACGTTGTTAAGACAGACTGCGTTGTGTTGGACTTTGGCACAAGCGTTCTAACTCACGGCTCATTGGAGGATCAGGTAAACCTAGATGATCGTGAAAAGGGCGAAGCGCCTGAGAAGGAATGCCCAAGTTGCGAAGCTCTTGTGCCTCTTGGCGTTCAAGAGTGTCCTATCTGTGGTCATATCTTTGAGTCACAGCCAGAAGAGAAAGAAGAATTAGCAGCGTTCTCTATGACAGAGTACGATCTGATGCAAATGTCTCCCTTCCGTTGGATTGATTTGTTTGGCAATGGAAGCCTGCGCATGGCTATGGGCTTTGAAGGATTTGTAGGTGTCGCTAATACATCCGACCTATCGGTAGCATTCGGCAAGCATGGACGCGGTAAGGTACGCATCCTGTCAGTCGGTGGCCCAACACAAGCCACAGCAGCCGCTGATGATTTCTTGCGTGAAATCGAAGATGGCGGTGCAGCCAAGAAAACAAAGCGTTGGTTAGATCAATCTATGTCCGAAAAGCAGCGTGAGCATCTAGCAATGCAGGGCATAAATGTAAGCCCTATGGACTTCTCTTGGACTAAATACAAGGCAGCGTGTATGCTTAGTTTCATGTGGAATAAGCGAACAATCGAAACCTTTGTGGAGAAGTATTTATGATACGTTGGTCAGTATATGATGAGGGTTTAAAGATTTGGGTTGATGGAGAATTGGTTGCTACAATTCCTGCAAATGAATTCAAATATCTTTTAGCGGAATTAGCACAGCACCAGAAGTATTGGGATAAAGAAGATGGCTAGATTTGAATTAAACCTAACAATAGCCTTGGCTCCCGAAGAGGGGATGGAATTTGTTATCCTTGATGAGAGTTTGGCTCCGCTTATCAAGAAAGAATACACTATTATATCGTTTGTAAAAAATTCATCCAACAAGGAAGAAGTTGTGAAGAAAATAAAAACGGTACTTGATTACTACGTGGAAAGTGCAGAAGCCGAAGTTTTGTTCGCCTTAGCTACAGCAGAAGTCGCCGGGGAAAAAATACTTATGTCATCTTTAAACTCTGATTGGAATTTTACATTAGACGAAATTATAGATGCTTTTAATTTAGGAATACCCGAAACAGCCCCCATAGGGGCAACCATTCACTAGGAGGTAACATGGAAATAGCAAAGCCAGCTATGGAAGAAATAGCATTTATACTAAGCAAGTTTGGTTGGGATACTAGATTTTGCGACCTAACAGAAGAGCAAGTACACACACTGGTCTTCGGCATACAGGAAGCACAAAAATTACAAAAGGAAATTTCAGTTGGGCAGCTTGAAGAAAAATACTATAAGTCAACAGGCGCTTGGCCTCCTACAAGCATCCCGTTCTGAGCAGACAGATCCTATCGCAGATGCAATATCAAGNGCNGTTGATGAGGGTATATCTAAGCAGAACCAAAAGCGAGAGCGTAGGAAGTATNTAGGAGCCTCTAGTATAGGGGATGAGTGCGCTCGTAAAACTCAGTACCGCTATCTTAACTACCCACAAGATGAGGGTTCTGAGTTTACAGCACGTACACTGCGCATCTTTCAGTTCGGTCATGAGATCGAAGATTATGCAGCCAAGTGGATACAAGACGCAGGGTTTGATCTNCGCACAGAGGACAAGATGGGAAACCAGTTCGGGTTCTCAATCGCTGATGATGAAATCAAAGGTCACATAGANGGAGTGATNTGTGAGGGGCCGCTGAAAATACCGTACCCTATGCTNTGGGAATGCAAGTCTGCAAATGATTCGAAGTGGAAAGCATTTAAAGCCCACGGTGTCGCTAAGGCGAACATAACCTACGCGACTCAGTTGGCTTTGTATCAAGCCTACATGGAGCTTACGGAAAACCCTGCTCTGTTTACAGTGATAAACAAAAACACCAGCGAAATTTACTATGAGCTTGTTCCGTTCAATAAAGGACTAGCCCAAACCGCCAGTGACAGGGCAGTAAATATATTGACTGCTTCAAAAGCTGGTGACATTCTACCAAGAGTCGCGCACAGCAAAGATTTTTTTCTATGCAGGTTTTGCGACTATCGGGAGAGTTGCTGGAGAGAATAAAAAAAGAGGCCAGCACTATAGGAGAATGCTGACCTCTAAAGTGGTTGAGGTATGAGGACAATATAATGGTTATACGATTAGTAAGCAATACAAGAAGGGACTTAGTAACCGAAATCTCGGAGAAAGTTCCGCATTATGTACAAATAGAAGAGTTAAAGAGAGCGTTTCCACATGGCAGAATTGTTCGGAATGAATTTCTGTTGGGATCGCTATACGGAGAAGCAGGGCAGTCTTTAAAGATTGATATTGATCCATCAAGCCCAAACTTCATGCGCGGCAAGGACTTCAATACAGATGAAGGCATTGGGGGCATCACTAAAATACTAATGTCCGCCTACAACGAAAGCGTAAAAGAAGTAGCAGAAAGATTCGAAAGCTATTTGTCATCGGGGGAAACTCGCCCAGAACCTCCAATGAACCCAGTTAACCCGAACATTTTTAACAATAACGCCGTTAGTGTTACTCCCCCGGCAGAACAACCCGAACAAATTAAGCAGCGCCGGGTAATAGATGCAAACACGCCTCATGATGGTGAGCATAATTACCTATCAGCAGACGGAGAAGTGTTAGTTACCGTCCGAAGATACATAGAAAGAAGCGCAACAGGGGAAATTGTTCGGGATGGAGATGGCAGCGCCAAGAAAGAATTCAGGCAGTTTCCTCGTTTGCCAGAAAGCAGGCCGCTGTATAACATCCCAGACATAATACAATCAGAGCGTATTATATGGGTGGAGGGCGAGAAGTGCGCAGATGAGCTTACACGGTTAGGATATACAACAACATGCACCATTGGCGGTGCAGGCATGCTATCACGCAACAAAAAAGATAAGTTCGACTTCTCTCCATTGCAGGGCAAAGAGCTAATCATATGGCCCGACAATGACGATGCAGGGCAGAAGTTAGCAAAGATCGTGCAAGAGCTTGCTCAAAACGCAGGGGCCAAGTCAATCACTATGCTTGTGCCGCCAAAGGGTAAGCCGAAGAAGTGGGATGCAGCAGACGCAATCGAAGAGGGGTTTGATATATCCAAGTTCCTCAACGCGCCCACGCATAAGGTTAAAAAGACATTAACGCTCAAGAACAGAAATCTCCTAATTAGTGAGCAGTTCATGGGCGCAGCACCAGAGCAGAAGTTTCTAGTGGCAGATACAATACCTCTGGGAGTTCCAGTTGTATTTGCAGCCGCAGGGGATAGCGGAAAAGGTATGATGACACTTGATCTGGCTATGAAAGTATCGTCAGGCGAAGCCATGCAAAACGCATTCGGGGGATTGGTATCTCAACACGGCGCAGCAATCATTCTGTCCGCAGAAGATGATCGGGATGAGCTTCACAGGCGCATCAGCAGACTAGACCCAATGAACAAACGCTTGGGCTATGATTATGATTTGTTCGTGATACCACTGCCAAACGAAGGTGGGGTATTTCCCATCATGATGAAGGAAAACAACACCTACGGTACATCTGCCGAGTTCGAAAAGATATATGAAGAAATGTTAGAGATAGAGAACCTATCACTCGTTATCATTGATCCTATGGCATCATTTGTTCATGCAGATATTAATGCTGATCCAGCCGCAGGCGCAGCGTTCATGGGACTGCTTGCCCAAATATCCACAGAGACAGGCGCAACAGTCATGGTTAATCATCACATGGCAAAGGTCAGCGATAACGATGTAATTGATACGCCTGAGAAGGCTCGTAATAAAATCAGAGGTACATCAGCTATCGTTGATGGAGTTCGATCTGCGTTCTCAGTATGGCAAGTGGACGTAGCAACAGGCAGAACACGCTGCAAAGACTTGCAAATACCATACACTCGCAATGGCGTATTTGATGGGGCAGTTGTGAAATCAAACGGGCCAGCCAATCGGGACATACGAAACTTTATCCGTAACCCGAACACAGGCTTGTTAGAAGATCGGACTCTAGACCTAACCAACCTAAGAGAATCACAAATTGTTCGGGATAGAACGGAATATGTGTTTAATTTTGTTCAAGAAAGAGAGAATAGAGGAACGCCCGTGACTAAAGGTGGCGCTCATGATGGTATTTTTGAAAGGATAAGAACAGCCCCAGATGATGATATGAATGCAGCTAACCTACGGACAATAGGAGATAGCACAATTCAAAAATCAGTTACAAAGCTGCAAAACGACAATAGGGTTGCTGCATTTAAAACGACTCGTAACGGGCCGACAAAATGGCTTGGCGTTGTCGGGGGTAGATTAAATCAAGAGCAAGATATGCTTGACTAATGGCGAAGGTAGCTAAAATACACTGCCTTTCTAGGAAGTTGGAGAAGTCATTAAAGAAGCAAGCCAAGGCTAAAGTTCGCAAAGAAGGGAAAAAACAAGCGAAAATAATTCTTGATTAACATGGTAATGTATGGTACTTATCCCAAGTTGTAATGATAAAAGGATAAAATATGTTACACATTTTTGAAGATAAGCAGCCTACGCTAGACGAAGCCCAATCCATCGTTGGCGGGTTAGTCGAGATGGTCAATTCGCCTGAACACCCAGATTGGCAGGTTCTAGTCAATGAAGAAGGACTTTTGCGGGGATTACCCTTTAACGAAGAAGCAACAAAGCTATGCGGAACAGGAATTGTCGGAGAAGCTATCATCCTAAAGGGCGAGGCTAAATGGACTTAACCGAGATAGTTCAACTAATTGAACGACTGCAACGCCGCTTACGATCAATGAAGGTCGGAGCGGCGTTGTCACATAAGCGAGACGCTGAGGATTTAGANGCAATGGTCGATCTCCTCAAGCATATGATCGGGAGACTAAAATGAATGAGAAAACAGAAAAATATGAAAACCTATATCGGGAAGCTTGGCATGCACAAATTCGCCAAGATATAAAAATCAAATGCCTAGACGAAAAAGATCAACATTTCCACAAGAATTTTAATATGAATATATTTAAAAGACCGAGCATGAAACCAATTATAATTCCAGACCCGCCCATTAAAAGAATAACTGTCCCGAAGATTTGT
>JGI24006J15134_10001243_pt1 | contig 14701 bp, 20 predicted proteins | sample LinPmetageLP53_FD_15134 | JGI IMG/M metagenome (IMG submission 15134)
AATCAGAAGTCATTCTCCACATAGAAGCATGGGTAATACCACCTTGAACATAATTACTTGTAGGCAAAGTACCTGTAACTCCAGTATTTAATCGTAAAAATGTCTGTGCCATTATGGTTTACTCCAAATTGAATGTGTTAAGTTTCCNTCNCTATCTCTAGCTAGGAGTAAGTCGTATTGACTTTCTGTTGTAAAGTNTTGAGGTATATCTCTCCAAGATTTTCTTTTGTCTTTCCATACGTCAGATAAAACTACATCTGATAAAGCAAGGTAATCTGTTTCAATTAGTTTTTGTAATCGCATTTTTTTAATTTCAACAAGTTTTCTTTCGCCTTTTTTATCATTCCATGCTTTTTCATGTGCATCTCTTTCAACTTCTTCTTCTGCTGTAAATTGCACTTTTACATTATTTATCATTTTATATCTTGGCATATTTTTTTCCTCTAACTTGGGTTGTATCCATAAACTTGATAATTGTAGGCATTAATATTTCCATTACTAAAAGTCATATGTAATCCATCATAATTTCCTGCAGTTTGATAATTAACACCAAATTGTGAAACTACAACTTGACTACTCCCAGAATAAACTAATGATGTACCAGAAATATGAGCATTATCACCACCAAAAGTTGTACTTGAAGCCATTGGATTCCAAAAAGTCATATCAACATACTGCATAAATTTACTATTATTACTTTGACCATTTGTGCTTACTTTCCAATAAGTACCTCCCCAATCTCCTTGTCTTGCATCAGAATTTGAGCCACTTTCTACGATTGCAGATTGTACTACATATCTATATTCTGTGCCACCTGCATTTGAGCCACCAGACCGAAGAACAAACAATAAATCTTCATTATTAGTTACAGGTCTAAAACCACCAACAAATTTATATGCTTTATAAGCATTAGTAAAAACACTATCAAAATTTACTTGTGTTACACTAGAGCCTGTGCCAGAACTTACTAAAGTTAAACCTCCACTAGGCAAATATTGTTTCTCTACATATTTAAGATTACCACTATCACTTGCATCAGAAACTAAAAATTTATCTGTATCTGCTAATGACGTTAAAGCACCAAAACCTGTTATTGCTGTATTATCAATATGTTCTTCGCTAATACTATCGTCTGCAATTTTTGTAGCATTCACTGAATCAGCACCTAGTTTAGTATTTGATACTATTCCGTCTGTTATATCAGAAGCTGTTAATGGTGCAGAAGTAGGTTGAACTCCAATAAATCCCATGTTCCCTCTATGTTGTTTCTAATATACTTAGTGTTGCGTCTATCTTTGCAGTAACTGAACAATCAATTTTTAAAATATCAGTTGTTTGCATTACAATTTTGCCACCTGTTAATAGTTCTAAAGTTGAGTTCGCAGGAATGCTTACATCTTTAACTAATAAAACTGTTTCATTTGTTTCTGTATCAGAAGTATCACTTACTAATTGAACATCAACTGTTACAGCTCCAGAATGAACATTACAAAGCATTAAACCTATAATTACTGTCGTTGTTGAACTTGGAACTGTGTAAAGGGGTAGCGGAGTTCCTGCGCTTGCAGGCATTGCTGCATTGCTTTTCAGTTTAAAATTATTAGCCATATTTTATCCTATCCGAGTGCAATCGCTAAAGGTAACGCATTTGGGTCAGCTTCAGTTATTGTACCTGTTACTGACATCGCACTTGTAACTGCATTACTTGCAATATTAATTTGAAACAATTCAACATTATCAGTTCCGTCATTTATTTTAACTTTTAATACACCAGATGTAGCAGTGTCAACCCACATTGTGCCAGCAACTGCTGAACTTGGAGCTGATGCACCAGAACTTTGACTACCTAATGCAACAAGAGCATTATTTAAATCAGTTCTAAAAGCACTGAAACTTTGGTTTGCTATATTTAAATCGTGTTGTGCCATAATTTCTTTTACAGTTATTTAATTAGTTTTTCAAATCTTTTATGCAGTTTTTAATCCAAATCCTACTGCTTGAAAGTCAAAAGTTCTATTAACATTAGCATTAGAAGAATTAAAGAAATTAACTGTATATCCGTCTTTAGTTTTACTTGATATCACAAAATAATCGCCTGTTGCCATATTTTGACCTATTATAGTTAAACTAGGAGTAGCATGAAAAGGATTAGTAAAGCTAACAACTTTTGCAGATGTACCAGAACTAATATCATTACCAGTAATTATTCTATCTTCTAAATTTGTCGTGCCTGTTAAAGCGTTAATTTGTGGTGTTGTTTTGTTATCATTACTAAATAGTTTAACTCTAAATTTAAAATATCTACCATGTACTGTTGAATTAGTGCAATTATGATAACTAGAAAAATTTGTATTATCATCAGATATAGCTACTTGTATTATTGAACTACAACTTGTTTGTTCAGTACCATCAAATGGACTGGGGTGTGATTCAAAAAAAGTAAAACCGTCTCCGTCATCAAAACTAGAATATTGATTATCTGATTTCATACCTATACCAATTTTAAAAGTAACATGACCTTTATAACCTAAATCAAAAGTATTAAAAAAATCATAAGTACCAGATGATTGTATATTTTTATTAAAATTTGTTGGATTAGATGTGTTGTCAGTTCCGCCTAATTCAAAAAAACCAGAAGGAGAATCAAAATTTCCAACTGTTGAATCAAATAAAGTAATTGTATCTAATTTTATTATAGTAATACCATTAGCATCTTGTGTTAGAGCAGTGTTAGTATAGCCACCTAAAGCGAAAGATGTTGTTTCAACAAATGATGTGTTTATGTTTGAAGTAAAGTCATCAACATCACTCACTACTGATATTTCATTTATGCTTTCATTACCTAATTTATCAACAGCTTTAATTAAAAAGGTAGTGTCTTTCATATTAGGAACTACGACTGTATGTCCGTCTTTTCTAGGTACATCAACTAAGTTTGTTGAGTTTGCCCATAATGCACCTGTCGTTACATTTTGATAGCGAATAGCATAATATTCTAAATCTAAATCTGTAACAGGTACCCATGTTAATCTTAATTGATTATTACCAATAAATTCACTTGAAAAATCTGTTACATCTTCTGGACTTTCAGTAGCACCAACAATAACTCTTTGAGTAGAAACATAAGTTGAAGATATACCTAAACTGTTAAATGCTTTTACTCTTATATCGTATGTTAAATTATCAATAACATTTAACATTTCATAAATAAGATTTGAGCCAATCGCTAAAACTTTAAAATCACTTTCCGTAGATAGTTTAGTTTCTACTTGATAATTTTGCACAAAGTTATCTGTTGAAGCACCTACTGTAATAGTCATTTTTGTAATTACAGTTCCGTCATTGTAAGCAATCATTTCATCTGTTGCTGAAACACTCGCAGGAGGTTGAATACTAAAAGGATTAGGCAAATTAGTATCTGGTATAGTAGCTACTGCTTGTTGCGTGCCAAAAGTATAATAAGAATCTTGATGTTCTGATAAAGTTAGTTTGACTGTTGAATCAGTATTAATTGTTAATGCTTGTACTCTAAAAGGTTTAGCTGAAAATCCTGGAGTAGCATGTGTTATATTTACTATATCACCTATTGCTAAATCTAATGCGTTACCGTCAGCAGTTATTGAAACATCTAAACTTGACCTAGATCTACGCAAAATTATTTCTGCCATTTCTTGTGCTTGATAGGGATTAGTTAATGTTGGGAAATCAAAACGACCTTCTAATAATAAACCACCGTCAGCAGTTTTCATTGTTGCGTGTTGATCAGCTGATGCTTCGTTTGAATCATCAACAGGTGGATATTGTACTTCGTCTGATTGATAATTTTTATCAGGATTAATATAAGATACTATTACTCTATTAAATCGTGAATTTTTATTTTTAGATGCTACTGTTATTCCGCCTATGATATTATCTTCACTTAATGTTACAGAAGCACTACCAGATGTTTCTACTAAAATTTTATATAAACCTGTTGTAAAATTTAATATACCTCGGCAACCTTTTATAATTTCTTTTACATTATCAATCGCTTTTCTAGATGTATCAATAACAGCATGACTATCCATTAAATCAATTTGACTTGCACCAGAAAAAGGAGTGATATTTACATCACATACATCACCTGCGGTTTGCCAATCTGAAAAGTTAGTATCAAAATAACTATTATCAATACCCATACCAAAACGAGTATTACGCAAATAATCTAATAATTGATAAACAGGATTATCTGAATATTCCCATGTTGAACTTGTATCTTTTCTATGAGAGCCTGTACCACCTGTTACTGTACCGTCTAGGTTTGGATTATAAACTTTTTTTCCTTTCACGATTGCATGAACTGTTGGGATACTACCGAAAGCATCGCTGTTCCATGTAAAACGCAAAGACAAATAAGCTAAACCTCTTAATCTATGATTACTCGTCCATGATGTTAAAGTACTTATTAATGAATCAGCACTTTGACTATCACTGCCATAATGTGGTTTAACAGTTATTAAACTTTCAGCACTTGAATTAGTATCGCTTGGATCAGCTTTAAAATAATTAGCATCACTACTAGCAACAGTTCTTTCTGTGTTATCAGATAAATCGCCAGACCATGTAACTACATTATCGTTAATATGAATTGATGTTATATCGTTTATTTCTCCTTCTCCTAAAACCATAACCATATATAAATATTGGTTATCAGTTCCTGATGTTTCTAAGAAAACAACATTACCACCTACTTTTCTTGTTCCATAAATAATAGGTATGGCACTATTGGCTGATACTTTATTTAATAATACACCTTTTGCTGTTTGATCTGCCCCCATACCTCCAAAATCTGGTATGTCAGGCATAGGCATAATCCAACCGATAACACCTTCAACAATATCAACGATAATATCAACAACATCATCAATAATATCAATAATTATATCAATAGGATTCCAACCACACATTTATTTTAATCTCCAATTAGCACCCATATTTTCAAAACCTAATTTTTCAAATAAGTTATCAGCTTGTAATTTTGAAGTAATAGATAATAAAATAGGATTATTTTTTGAAACTTGTTTTACACTGTCTAATAATTGATTCATTAATTTAAAATTTCTAAACTCTGGTACTACATAAATTAATTGTATTATCATTGTTTCTTGTTCACTCCACCAATAAGTAGATTTACAAAATATACATATACCGATTAATTGATTTGAATCTAAATTTTTTACACAAACTATTTTCCCTCTTTGCAACATTAGATTAATAAAATTTTTCACCTTGTCAGGGTTTATTTCTGGATAGTTTAAATCAATTAAATCATCTTTAAATTTTTTTAATAAATTAAAAATTTCAATTTTATCTTTTTTTTCTGCTTGATAAAAATTACAACTAGGCATCTGCTCTTCCCCATCGTAAATCTTGTACAGTTAGAGCTGCGAACTCCATACCCTTATCGCCACTAAAAAATCTTTGTTGTGAATTATCTGTTGTTGCTCGGCCACTAGTTTTATCAAATTGCCCCCAATGTGAAGTAACATTTAAAACTAAATTAGCAGTATCAGTTGAATCAACTATTCTATATTCGTCAATCGTTCCATAATATAATAAATATGGATCACTAATCAAAGCATTGTTGCTATCTAAATATCCTCGCCATATTTTCACATCATCATTAATTATATTTTCATTTAAAACAACGGATACATAAGTTTGATCAACAGCAGACAAAGAAAGTGATAATGAATTTTTTATTGGATTATTAGCTTCATTCACTCCTGTAATATTTTTTAAATGACCACTAGCAGTATATGTTTGTGAACTACCACTTATACTTGAAACTAAATTAAAAGATGAATTCGTTAAATATTGTGGTGTTGAAAAACCAATAAAAACTAAAAGAACAGGACTTATATTTCCTGTTGCTAATTCAGTTTTAACAGAAGATGATAAACCTCTCGCCATTATATACTCTCAATAACATCAAATTCGTAATTAAATAAAAGGTTTCCAGAACTATCAATATTACCAGAATTAAATTCTTGTACATCAGAAGTCATAAAAACAGTAAAAGGTACAGCATCGTAAGTAACTGAACTGTCGTTCGTTAAGGCAGTTGTTAATGGTGGCTCAATAGTAACTGTTGAAGCATTACTTGAACTTGTTGCGTCAGCAACGACCATATAAACTTTTGAGTGTGCGAATTTTATAAAATCTCCTGCTTTTAAACGACCAGTACTATCTCCTGCGAAACCATCAATAGCTATTGTAGTATCAGCAACTGAATGAGCTCCATTTATTAATAAAGTACCTGTTTCATTTCCTAATGCGTTTAAATAACTTGGAAAAGTGATAGTGAAACTTTCTTTTTGTGATCTTTGTTTAACCATAAATGCCATTATCGGTGCGAAATCTGCTCTAGTTAATGAAGGGTATTGTACTGTAAAAGACCATCGTTGACCTTGTATTTGTCTACGAAAAGTTTTTCCGCTATCAGTTTGACTTATTAAAGTTTTTTGATTACTTTTTATATTAATAGCAGTAAAATTATTATTTGGTAATGCACCACTCATATAATTGCCTGTCTTCCTTTTTCATTAACAGCACTATTAATCATATTAACTATAACACCACGACTATTAACTAGTAATTCATTAAACCCTCTAGCATCAACTGTATTTATATTAAAGTTTACATTTACACCCTGTTTCATATCGTGATTCGGTACTATATTGCCATCTTGATTTGGTACAAACATTTCACGACCAGATTCACCTACAATATATGGCTCGCCTTTTCTAACACGACCACCTAATTGTCTGCCTGTATATTCTTGTTTTGCTATTGTTGCTATTTGTACAGCACCTAAACCACCAATCATTACAGCTAAAGGTATGCCGAAAGGTCCCAAAGCTAATGCTTTAGAAATACCTCTTGCAGTATTTACGACAGCATCTTTTATAGCTAGTGCTTTATTAATCATAAATACTTCTCTGTTATGTTTAGCTAGTTCGCCTATTAATTCACGACCACTTGCTTTAGTTAAATCCATGACTTGATCTTTAGATAATTTTTCTAATTCCATTTCAGAAAATTTAAAACTACGCATTAATTCAACTTGTTTTTTATAATGATCTCTCATCATTTGTAATTCTTTGTCATTTTTTTTAGCTATATCAAGTATTTCATCTTTTCTTATTTGTTCTAAATCATCACGCAGTTGTGAATGTATTTTAACAGTTAATGCTTGTAAAATTTGTTTATCGTTTTCTGTTAAGTTCTGTTCGTCTTCAAAATATTTATTAATAATATCTAATTGTTTTTTTGCATTGTGAACTGCTAATTGTTGTTCAGTCATGTATTTTGCTTGAATTGATTCAATATCTTTTTTTAATCCACTTTCTTTAATTTTTTTATTAATATGTAAAACTCTTGTATTATCTTCTATCGCATCAGTATTTTTTTTAATTTCTTCTTTTTCTTTTTCAAATGCTGACATGTTTTCATCAATTTTTAATTTAATATTATCCATGACCTCACCTAAACCAATAAAAGCTGCTGCTGCTGCTGTTGTTGCTCCTGCGATCAATGCCCAACCTCCAGGTCCACTTAATGCAACCATTGCTGTTGTTGCTACAACCATTGCTTGTATAGCTCTCGCACCAGCCATTAAAAAACTTGCGATTTTTAATGAAATTAAAATTTTAAAAGTCATGACAACTAAATCCATATTATCTTTTAATAATTTTGCACCTTTACCTAATTGCTCAACAGCAAATCCTAATGTTGTTCCAATAGAAACAGCAATCCTATCTACTTCATTTGCATTGTCTTCTAAAAATTTATTTAAATCTCCAAATTGATTTTTAAGTTCTGGGAAAAATCCTGCATCTAAAATAGTTCTTTGAAAATTAAAAACTTTATCACCGATCATTGACAAAGTTCCTTCAAGAGTATTAGCTAATTCTTTTGTAGCACCGTCAAACTTACCTCCCGCACCAAAAGTTTCTTGTAACGCAGTAACAGTTTCTTCTATTGAAACAGTTGCACCTGCTTTAAAACCTAACATAGCACGAACACCACGATCTCTAAATAAATCAGCTGCTCCGATGCCTGCAGACATTGATCTTTGTATTTGTTCAGAAGCAGTTCTAAAATCTAAACCTGTAACAGCTGCTACATTACCTGTTATTCTCATTAACTCAGCGAGTTCTTCTGCGTCTTTACTTACAACAGCTAAAACTCCTGATCCTTGTTGAATTTCTTCTAATGAAAATGGTACTTCTGATGCAAATTTTGCCATTTCATCAAATGCTTTTGCACCTTCTTGCGCACTACCAAATAAAAATTTTAATCTTACTTGTAACCCTTCAATTTGTTTTCCTGTATTAACTAATGATCTTATTGCTAATCCTGCACCTAAACCTATTAATGCATTACGAACATTAAATACTGATCCTTTTACTCTATCTAAATTTCCTTGAACACTTTGTAATGCTCTACGAGATCTATCTTTAGCAACTATGTCAATATTAACTTTTTTTGTAGCCATTATCTTTTCATTTGATTAATCCGTTGTTGCCTTTCTGATTCATCTTTTTGTAAATCATAATAAGCACACCACATATTAAACTCTGTAACTGACATTTGCAAGATTTCACTTAGTGTCTTATGTAGCTTTTCAGCTAAAGCTAACAGGGAGTATAACTCCCCATTTTTTTTTATTTTTTTTTAAGTGTATTTATTGATTCTTCTGTGTTCATAATAGCTGTTGCTACTTTTGCAATAACATCAGTATCTGCTTTAACTTTAAATTTTAATTTTTGATCTAAAGTGAACATCTTATCGCCATCTTTAGTTAATGCTTTTTCAATTATAACATCAATTAAAACATTTAAATCACTATCATTAGCACCTTTAAATATTTTGGATTTTTCTAACATGTTAAAGGGTTTTGAATAAATGGCTTTATCGCCTGTTAAACCCCATTCTGGTACTTCAATAATTTTGGTTTCAAGGGAATCAAAATGTGATTTGACTCCCTCAAAAAAATCTATTTTTTCTGCCATAAATTAGACTGTACCTATTGTTAAAGCACCTGTACCTTGAAATGCAACTGAACGAGTAGAAACACCATCAAGACTTACACCTACTGACATTGAGGTTACTATACCACTGCCAGCAAAACTTTGATCTCCTGAAGTATTTCCTTCTGGCAACAAAGTAAAGGCAATAGTTGCTCCTACATCTAAAGTTTCTTGTGCTGTATCTCCCTCATCATAGTGCATATCAATACTTCCACTAAATGCAGTTCTGCCAGCCATATAAGTTTTAGCCGCATTACCTAGTGAGGTATCTTCAACAACATCAGCAGTAGTGTCAATCGTGTAGCCTGTAACTCCACCTATAACAGTAGAGCCTGCTTTTACAACTCCCTCTTTACCATGATGTGCCATATTTTACTCCTTTGAGTTAGATTTAATGTCTAGTTTTTTAGGCTGTTCTTTTGGAACAACATGCTCATTACTAGACAATTTCTTATAACCATGTTTTTCAAATCTTTCAAGACTATCTTCACGGATAGTTATAGTATCTTTACCATTTGTTATTTTAATATCTTTTGCCATTATGCAGTTCCTCTTGTAAATTCGTAAATTACTCTTACCACAATCCTAACACCACCATAAGGAAAAATTTCTCCTTCATCAGTATCAGCTTCTACGATTTGTGTATCAAGTGCATTACCATTTCTAGTTATATCATTATCAAGTGTTTCTTCAACAACTTCTATAAGTTGGTTTCTAGCAGTATCAATATTTGCTGTAGTTCCTTTAACGAAGCCGACTATTATAAAATCAATAGTACCTTGTGTTTTACCTGTACCAACAGCACCCATTCCGCTTGCTTCTCTCGTTTCAGTACCACTTTGAATATAAACACTAGGAAATTGTGGATCAGCTAATTCTTCTGGGTCAAAAGGCTCTCTTGTTATTTTTTTGAATGTAATAGGAGAACTCACAGCAGTAAGTTTAGTTATTATATCACTAGCAATATCTTCTCTTTCACTCATCTTACACCAATACTTTTAAAGAATATATCTCTTATCTTATTTTCATCTTTTCGTCCAATAGCAAAAAATGGTCTAACAACTTTCCTTTTGCCTGCACCAAAAAAATCATGATAACTTGCTTTTCTATTTTCTGATTGTCTTCTAAAAAATAATGTTGATTTATTTCTGTTTGCTTTAAAAGTTAAAGATCTAAACATTTGCCCTGTATCAGTTAAATCAACAAAACCTATTTGACGACCTCTTTTAGTTCTATCTTTTTTTGTGCTTTTAGCATAACCTTTAAAACGACCACCATCTGGTTTTTCACCTTTTTGTGTTTTTTCTGTGATTTGTTTTACACCAAATGCTGAAACTTTATTTAAAGNAGTTTTAATATCTTTGGGTATAGTTTTTTGTAATCTTTTTAAATATTTCGTTACTTCTATTGTGTTAGCTTTTATTTTTACTTCTGCGACCATTATCTGACAAGACGATTTGTATGCATAGATTCTTTTTCACTATCAGAAACTGTGCCACCCCCATCTTCATCGTACTCAACACCGTCTCTTAATACTTGGTTAAATTCTTCCTCAAATCTATCTCTATAAAAATTTATTTGTATTTGAAAAGAATCCATATCTCCTTGTTCTTTCCATTTAGTTAATTGTGGTAAAATATATTTCCACATTGCCATATAAACGACACTTTTTTTCCATTGAGCATCAGTCAGTTTACTGTCAGTCATTTCAACACTTGTTACTTTTGTAATATCTTTATATCTTACTTGATGTCTGTATCGTTCCCACCAATCAGCTCTAACTTTTCTTAGAACATCGTTTTCTGCAAATTGTAATTGAGTTCCAAAATCAGTTATGCCAAAACCTAAAATATCAGGTTGAATAGCTTGTAAATCACTATTAGCTACAGCAAATTGAGAAGTAGCCATTATTTACCAAACAAACAATTTCCGTCACAATGACACATTACTTTTTACCTTTTTTCTTTTTCGGTTTATCTTTTACTAAACTATATCCTCTTAATTCCCAAACCTTTTGATTAATTTCCCAATCTGCATGTTTTCTTTTTATAGTTTTTTTACCATTCGTTAATTCAACAATTTTATCTTCCATAAAACCACTCTTTGTTATGTTTTCGTCTATCATATACTAAAGAGGGGGAAAAATCCCCCCTCAATATTAATTAATTTATTGGATTGATGAGTCTGCAATGACTTCAATACCATACGAATCATGTAGTTCGCCGACACCATAAACTGCAGTTGCAACAATCTCATCAGCTCTTAGAGAAGCATCTCTTTGAGTTTCTAATTTAAGATCTTGCATCATAGCTAGTCCTAATGCGTCTTTGTGGAACATTCCGCCTTTGTAATCACCCGCAGTACCTGTGTTTGCCATATTACCTGTTTCAAATATTTTGATTCCTGCAATTTGACCAATAAAGCCACTACGCATAGCTTCATTTGAAATATCACTTGATAGTCCTGCGAAAGTATTTGTAATTCCAGATTTAAGGTCATACGCAACTTTTGGATGTACTACACAATATGTTTCATCAACAGGCAGTCCTGCCGCTCTTAAAGTTGATGCCGCATTAAAAATAGTAGCTGGCGATAACACCGCACTATCAGTACCTACTGCTGTTGAAAATCCGTCAAACAATGCCAATAAGTCTTGGTCAATTTTTTTAGCAATAGCATTACCAAATAATTGTCCAATATCAGAAGCAACATTTCTTGACGCACTATTTCTAGCAAGGTCAGTTAATGTAGTCATAACACCAACCTCAGCTGCTGTAATAGTAACTGATGTAGGATTGATTGCAGTGTTTGCTAAATCAGTAGCTTCCGCAACTCCTGCTGCTGCGACAGCTGCATAAATTGGGACTTCAACGGATTTACCGCCACCTGCGATAGTATAATTTTTCACTAAGTTTCTCATTATAGATTTCTCTTGAACAACAAACATAGCTTCAGCAATAATCTCGGTATAAAGTTCCGAGACCGTGCTACTTGTAGTTTCATCAGCCATAGCTAATCTCCTCTAATTTTAGGTTAAATTTATGACAGTGGGTTTACTATCCCTTTCCTTTTTATATTCAGCATATCGCTTCCTATCTTCAGGATTTGTCATATCTAAGTCACCAATATTAAAGGCTTTGGCGGATACCCGAGCCACATTACCTTGACTTCCAGACCCACTAGGAGTTGCGCTTTGGAAGTGCGGATTTTGTGTTAAGAACTCTTCAACATATTCATCAACAGTCAAAAGTTCTCCCTTCTTGTTATAACGAGGTTGATTATTATTTTCAAGTATTTCTACTGCACCATTTTCATTTAATTGCACATTCGCTTTTAATAATTGCACAACTTGATCTGGAACATTAGCTTTATGTTTACTTGCACTAGATAATAAACTGTCATTAATTTTTATTTTTTGTAATTCGGTTTTAAGATTATTAATTTCTTGATTAGATTTTTCAGCTTGTTGTTTCATGATATCATCAAACTCACCTCTTTTTTTCTTTTCATCTAATTCAAACTGTTCTTTTTGTTTGATTGCATTAACAGCACTATCTAAATCTTCCGTACCTAATTTTTTAAATATTTTTTCTCGTTCTTTACCTATCCTAGTTCTAATAGCATCTTGCATTTGTTGTTCAGTATAAGTAGTTTCAACTACTGTATTTTCTTCAACTTTAGTTTCTTCTGCTTTATTTTCTGGTGCAGTTTCCAGAACAGTATTGTTTTGCTCGTCAGCCATATTCAACCCCTTTGTACAGTTTGGAGTGCACTATATTGCACCTATGTTATATCGCTTATATCCCAATCTTTATCAACAGGCAACCAAGTATGGCGACAACGATAACCACCTCTTACTATGAATGGATCGCCACTAGATTTGCCACTCCAATTACCTTTCCAAATTGCTCTTATTTGTTTTTCGTTATAGGTTTTACCAACATGCCTACGACAAAACTTTCTAGTAGTTTCTACTAATGTTCCTGTGTATTTAAAATTTTTTAATCCTGATGATTTCGCTTTGTAAACTGTAAATTGTCCATCAAATTGCATAACACTATCATGTGCTATTTGTCCTGCGTAAGCTGACATTGATCTACCTCTAACATCTACCTCGCCTGTTATTTTTGCTCTTATATCTTTTACCATTTCTCTAAATGGGCGACCTGCGATTGCGTTTGCATAAACATTACCAGATATTTCACTTAGATATCTATTCGCCAAATCTTCAAAGCCACTAAATGCTTGGTATTTTAAGGCTGTGATAGTTTCTAAATCTATTTTTGTTAATGATTTGAACTTATCTGGTATTTTTAAACCACCGAACTCTTTTATAAATTCGTTTACAACTTTATCATAATCTCTAACCAACTTATCAGAAACGAATAAATATGTTTCTTGTAAATGCCTTTTAATATCTTTGCGTAGTTCTATTGCTATTCGTGTATCTATTAATTCACTACCACCAGTTGCTCTTGAGATACTACTTAGTATTTCTTCTTCTAAATCTCGTAGTGTGTTTTTTAATTGTGCTTCGTGTTGGTCAGCTAATTGTTCTAATATTTCTTGTCTGCTCATACATATCCGTTATCGCCAACTTCTTATTGCCCAGTAAGCAGGACTTAATGTTTTTTGCCCTTTTACTTTTTTTAATACTCCACCCATTCTTGCCATAAACGACCTTTTTCTTGCAGGAATATGACTTTTGATACTCATAGTCTTACTACCAAAATTAACTTTTTTAATATTACCTGTTGATTTATTTTTTACAAAAACTTTAAATTTTTTAACATCGCCACGCATAATTTTATTTAGCTTGACTGTTCTGCCTTGATATTTAGCCATTATTCTTCAATAGTTTCTTGTCCCTCAATACTTGGAGTAGAGAAACTACCTATTGCACTTGTACTACTATCTATTTCATTATTAATTGTATTAATGGATTCATCATCATCAATAACTGCTGAAACTATTTGTTTATCTATTTCTTTAGAAAAAGTTTCTGATTTTACACCACTCGCTTTTGCAATTTGTAATAATTCAATATCACTAGCCCAATCTCTAATGTCAAATGTATCTGGGTATTCTATTTTACCGTCCCATGTTTGGTTTTGCCATAATGCAAAAAAGTTCCATATTGATTCTTCAGCATTTTCTAAATGATCTGCTTTTTCACTAAGTCTTGCATTTAATAATTGGAACTCAGTTTGTAATGCGATACCACTTGCTATTTGTCCACTAGTAGAACGAACACTGCCCATATGTGTTATTCTATCAATAGCTTGTATTTTTGTTTGTATGCTTTTCATAATACCATCTAAATTTTGACCTGATGGTTGTATAATATATGGTTTTAAGTTAGGCTCCATATCTTCTGGCATTTCTATAATTGAGCCTGCACCCGCAGAAGCATTTACATTTGGTGTTTTCACTAATGAAGGGTGGTTTGATAATCTAATTAATTGTTCTTTTTCTGAATAGTCATTGTAAATAGACTGTTGTAATTCTGCAACATCAGATAAATCACTTATACCTATTGGTCTTTTATGTGAACGTTGATTATATAAATTAACTGCAGGAATTTTTCCTAAAGGATTAATCACTTCATCAAGTAACTTTACATCTTT